>OMAY01000049.1_pt1:5000-89064 | contig 89064 bp, 54 predicted proteins | sample 1673611 | NCBI WGS metagenome assembly OMAY01 (sample SAMEA103958117, study PRJEB25191) | human gut metagenome | biome: human-associated habitat [ENVO:00009003]; feature: intestine environment [ENVO:2100002]; material: feces | place: Germany | collected 2013/2015
GCCAAATATGACGAGAATTTGTATAATACACCTGTAGATATAACTCCTGATGCACGATATATATTGCTTGTAGGCACAGTGGACTATAGTGGTATGCCTTTGTATGAAACTTATCTTCTCGACACACAGGCTGAAGGTACAGGTGTTGAAGAGATAAACACAGAGAAGTCTGCTGACCTTTCAAATGTGAAAAGATATACAATTGATGGCCGCAGAACATCCACTCCTGTAAGTGGAGTGAATATTGTCGTAGGGCCTTCAGGAAAGGCGCGTAAGGTGCTTGTGAAGTAAAATATGATGCAGTTATGCCAGTGTGTTGATATTTCGTTTTGTGATTATATTTTTGTGAGATGAAATTATCAACATAAAAATACTGCTGCCGGATTTTTTGATGTATATTGTTTTCATCATTTTATGCCGGCAGCAGTTTGTGATTTAGTTAGCATATTGCTGTTTAATATCCTCAATACGATAGTTTTGTTTCTTTCTGAGGCATTTTAAACGCATTACAACGGGATTATGCCCGGCAGGGGGATATGCATACCGGCAATGTCTATTTTATGCTCTCTGGCGTAATTCAGGATGCGCTTGCGTGTCCTTATTGCCTTTTCTTTATCCATGTCGTATGACGCACAATATTCGGGATGGCTTAGCTGGAGTGCCATTCCGTGAATTATGTCGCCTGCAACCAATACTTCATTGTCTACATTGTAGATGGTATGGCCGGGAGTGTGACCGCTGCCGTCAAGCGCAATGACGTTGCCGGGAAGAGTGTCGCCAAACTCGAAAAGGTGCAAATGCTTTTCGTATGCCTTCATTGTCTTCACGACCTGAGCCTTTGCTTCATCCGGCATTTTCATCCAACTTTCATATTCTTCACGCGAAGCATAGACTTCTGCATTGGTGAACACAGGCTTGTCGCCCTTCATCATGCCGCCGATATGATCGCCGTGAAAGTGTGTGAGATAGATGAACTTGATGTCTTCAGGCTTATTGCTCAGGGCCGTAAGCAACTGGCTGTCCGACTTTCCGAGTCCGGTGTCGAACAGTATTGTTGCTCCTTCTGTCTTGACCAATATGGCATTAACAGACGACTTGATGCCGTTGCGTATGCCAAGGCTGTCAATAAGGCTTTCTGGTATGTCGCCAAAAAGACTCAGCGGCATTGTGCGCTCAGCCTTGTTGTCCCTGATACAGGTAACCGTAACTTCGTTTACCTTGACGGTTTCTGATATAGTTGCTTGGTCTGCCATTTTAGGTTGACTGATAACGACATTCTCTTCTACGTTGCCACCATTTGCCGCATGCGGCACAATGGCCGCCAGCAGCATGACACATAAAGCTAATGGCTTGTTCATCGCTCCGCAGTCTTTATGTTGTCACTTAACGATATTAAAGCCCTTAGCCAGTCCGCCTTCGCTTGTCTCCTTGTAAAGAGAAGGAATGTCGTGGCCGGTGTGCTTCATCACGTCTACTACTTTGTCGAACGAAACGCGGTGGATGCCGTCTGAGAATGCTGCATACAGGTTAGAGTCGAGGGCTCTTGCTGCAGCGTAGGCATTGCGCTCGATGCACGGAATCTGCACAAGTCCGCACACTGGGTCGCACGTCATGCCGAGGTGATGCTCAAGACCCATCTCTGCTGCGTACTCAATCTGCGACGGACTGCCGCCGAACAGCTGGCATGCTGCTCCTGATGCCATGGCGCAAGCAACGCCTACCTCGCCCTGGCAACCTACGTCGGCTCCTGAGATTGAGGCATTCTTCTTTACGATGTTGCCGATAAGTCCGGCTGTGGCAAGGGCATGAAGTATGCGGGTGTCATTGAAGTTGTGGCCTCTCGAAAGATGATACAACACGGCAGGGAGCACACCGCTGGCGCCGCAGGTGGGAGCTGTTACGATGGTGCCGCCCGAAGCGTTCTCCTCGCTTACAGCCAGCGCGTAGGCATAGACCAGACCTCTCGACTGCAGCGACTGCTTGTAGCCTGAAGCCTTGACATAATAAGTGGGAGCCTTGCGGGTGAGATTGAGCGGACCGGGCAAACGTCCTTCGTGGTTAAGACCACGCTCTACGGCCTGCTGCATCATATGCCATACCTCGAGAAGATAGTCCCAGAAACCTGAATCCTCACATTGGTCGACATATTCCCAATAGTTGCGTCCCGTCTCGTAACACCAGTTCATGATGTCGCTCATGGTGTTCATGTCGTACACCTCGGACGTATTGAACATGTCGTCGCGGCCCTTGCCTTCAGACAGGGCGCCTCCGCCGATGCTGTAGACGGTCCACTCGTCTGCCATTTTATCTTCATCGGCATAAGCAACAAATTTCATTCCGTTGGGATGATAGGGCAGAAACACCGACGGCTGCCAGTCGATTTCAACCGGAGCCGCTGCCGACAGCACTTCTATGATGGCCGTGTCTGTCATGTGGCCTTTGCCTGTGGCTGCCAGACTGCCGTATAGAGTAACCTTAAACTGCTTGGCTGAAGGGTTCTTCTCCAAAAAAATCTTAGCTGCTTTCTGCGGCCCCATTGTATGACTGCTCGACGGGCCTTTACCTATCCTGTATAATTCCCTTAATGATTTCATATCTTTGTTTTCTTAATGTCTTTGCAAATATAATAAGAAAACACGTTAACGGCAAAGCCCTGCGGCGTTTTTATGCAACGGTCTTGACATGAATCATGACAGAGGTTAGGGCCAACCGCTATTCATGCGGTACGAAAATGTGCCCCTGCACGGCGCTTTATGCAGGTGAAAACCCGAAAACGCTGACATGCAGGGGCGCTGTATCTAATCCCAAATCTGTCATTCGGCCGCACATGGCTTTATCTGTTTTGTGCATCCATGCTTTCAGTCAGCCTTTCTGTTTCTATTGAGCGGATTTTCGTCAGACTCTTCTTGACTTGGCCCTTTGTGCCTGCAAAATGACTGACGAAAATCCGCTCGATATAAAGTAAAAATACGGACGGAATACTAATAATGCTTCGTGCTAAACTATTTGTCCGGCAGCCGTACCGCCTTAGCTTGCCATGAGCGGCATAAGCGGAATGGCGTGGCTGCGAGGGCGGCTAAAGACTATAAGGACACCTTGCCGGACATTATCTGATACCGTTGTCGTTGTCGCTGTTGCTCAGCCTGCGCTGGTCGGCCTTATACTTGCGTCCGTGACTGAAGTTGTACGACAGAGTGAAATAGATCATGTTGCCGTTGTCCTTTATCTGCGTAACTCCCGTGTTCTTATAATAGCGGCTTGTGGTGCTGCTCTCATATATGTTGCCCTGCGCATAGCCAACGAGGATGCCGCCGACGCCCACCTGAAGGTTCTTGTATTTGTAGCTTACGTTAAGGTTGAAGTTGCGCTCGCCTCCCGTCATGCTCTCGCCGAAGAAACTTTTCGGAGCGTTGTATATGTCGGCCGACGCGCTCCAGTTGCCCAGCATCAGATAAGCCGAAGCCCTCCAGCGCCATGCGTTGAAGTTGTGCGAGTAGCTAAGTCCGCGGCTTTCGTATCTGTTATAGCTTCCGTACAGCGCTATGTTGAGCACGTTCTTTATCGGGCGCAGTATCAGGTTGGCCGCAACGGTTTTCTGTGTGAAGCTCTCCTGGTTTTCAGGTCTTGCTGTTATGACGTATGTTCCGTCTTCCTGCATCACCGGGCTGTAGGTGTTCATAATGATGTCGGGCGCATAATACCAGCTGCCGGTAAGGCGGAAGTCGAAGAAGGGCATCGACCAGCTTACCATAAGACTGTTGTTGTAAGAGTTGTATGGCGTCAGATTTCTGTTGCCGTCGTAGGCCACAGCCTCGTTCATATACTGCTTGACCTCCGTGAGCTGCGACAGCGACGGCATGTTCTGTCCCATGCTTCCGCTGTATCTGATGAATACATTCTTTATCGCACTTGTCGAGAGGCTAAGCTGCGGCCTTGCCGTCCATTTGTTGAATCCTGTCTCGCCCTGATGTATCGAGGTGTAGCTGGCACCTATGCCTGCCTGATAGTTTATCACGCTGAGGTTGCCCTGCAGCTGCGCAAACATATACAGGTTGTCCGAGTTGAGGTGTGCGTCGGTCTCATTGGTGCCCGAGTAGTCGTTTTCGGTCCTGCTCACAGAGTATCTCGCCCCAGCCGTGAAGGCTGTCTTCTTCATGGTCTTGGTATACATTGCCTCGCCTATCAGCGAGTATTTGCGTCCGTCGGCAATATAGCTGTAGTCGCTCAGCGGCTCTGACTTGACTGACTGCTCAGGCGACTCGTTGAAGAGATAGTTGCTCATCAGGTATTTGTAGTCGGTGCCGATATACGTGCCCACAAGGTTTGCCATGATGTTCTGGTTGTGCGGCAGGTTGACCGAGTAGTAGATGTCGAGCGACGGCGTGCGGTCTTTGTTCACCACCTTGTTGTAGAGATACCTGTCGGGCTGCCCCGTCTCCTGCACCAGCTGGCGCATGTCTCTGTTGGGACTGTTGTAGTTGTTGTAGAATAAGCGCACGTCGAGCACATACTTGCCGGGGTCGGCCAGGCTGTAGCCCAGCTGCAGATTGTTCATCGTGTACATGAAATCAGAGTTGTAGCCTATATAGTTTACGCTCTTCTGCGTTCCGTCGGGCAGATAGTAGGTGCTGTTGTTGCTGATGCTGCGCTCGTCGTAGCCGCGGTAGCTGAATCCGTAGTTAATACTGAACTCCGACTTCTTGTAGTTATATTTAAAGTAAGCGCTGCTGTTGTTGAATCCCGTGGCAAAGGCCTGCATCGTGCTTGCTCCGCCCACGTAGCCCGCGCTGCGCCGCTTCACCACATAGTTGATCACGGCCTTCAGTCCGCTGTCAGAGTATCTTATTCCTGGGTTGTCGATATATTCTACGCGCACCACCTCGTCGGGTCTGAGCGCCATGATGTCCTGCGTGCTGGCCACGATGTCGTTGATGCGCACCTGCACCGAGCCGCCCTCCATGCTCGACACGGTCTGCATCACTGGGTCTACCCTTATGCCGTCGAGCGTCATGAGGTTTAGCAGTTCAAATCCGTTCGACGACGCCTTCACCATCTGCTTCGTAGGTATTATCAGCTGCCGGTCAACCTTCTTTATCACTCTCATGCCCTTCACCGTTATTTCGCCCAGTGTCAGCGTTGTGTCCACCTCGAGCGAGTCGGTCTGAGCTGCGGCTGTTCCGGCCGTGCATGCCATAAGGGACAGTATTAATATTATCTTTCTCATGTTATTATTTTTTTTATAAGTTGGACAAGTAATTAATTATTGTATGTTATCATTTATTATTATTTTCATTCTCATTCGTATTAATCTGTCTATTTCTTCTGATGTTATATTTATAGGACATTTATCATTTTCAATCTTTTTTTGAATACACACCGTACATATTGGGAGTAACCTACATGTTAAACAATCTTTACCAAATCTTTTATCTCTATATAATAAACTTTTATCTGAATTTAAAATGTTTCCATCTTTTTCTAGTGTTCCTATACGGTTGTTGTGGTGAAAATCTCTTGCTGTGCATTTAAAAATGTCACCATTATAGTTTATCATTAAAGAGGATTCGTAGTCTGCATAACAATTGCATAATATTTTTTGGTTGTTTGTGTTTTTTGTGAATCCTTTACTTATAATGTATTTTTGGAGTTCTTCTTCTTTCTTGTATAGATCTTTAGTTGGAGAAGTTTGCCATATACGTTGGAGAGAAAATAATACTTTCTCTTTATTACCTTCAGGTATGTTACATATATCATCGACAAGTTCTTTAAAGGACTCTATGTTTTCGGAAGTATAGTTACACCTAAATGTAACATTGAAGTCTTTTGACAATGCGTTGTTTATATTATTTAGAATAATATTATAAGTACCTTTACCATTGGGTAAGTGTTTTGTCTTGTTGTGATTGATTCTTCCACCATCAAATGGTATTTGGAAATGTATATTTACTTTAAGCTCTTTAAGACTTTCAAGTACGGACTTTGATAAAAGAACACCGTTTGATGTGAAGTTAACTTGTATCCTTTTATCCCGTTTATGGCAAATATTACTTATAATTCGTATCAGTGGTATCGCTATTTTCTTTGCTTTTAGTAAAGGTTCGCCTCCGAAGAAACTTAGGCAAATAGTATGTAATTCTTTTTTTTGAGTCTCACGTTCTACTAATTTGACAATCCTCTCCATAATATCTTCATTCATATAACAATTGGTTGTATGTGTCTCATAACAATACCAACAGCGAAGATTGCAGTCTAGTGTGGGATTTATTGTAAGAAAGAGTTTTTCGGGAGATGAAAGTCTTTGGTTTACTGATTTCATTGCTAATTTATTTTCGTCAATAGAGTCTTCTACAACAAATCCGTTATTACATAGTAAATCAAAGAATTCAGGGTATATTTCTTTCAATTCATTTACATCTTCATGCTTTTTTACCAATTGGTATAATTCTGGCAAAAGAATGATAATACAATCATTCAAATAATTATATAATACAATTCTTTCACTTTCTGTGTGTTCTGTAATATTAAAGATACTCCATTTTTTCATAGTATAAGTCTCTATATGTTATACATTTAATGTCCTATATAAGAATTTTGAAATGCACGGCACCGTTTCCGGCATCCGTATGCCGTGCGTTTATAGGTTGTAAGGATGTAAATTTATGGCTCGTTAGGTTTATCAATAGGGCCTGTACAATGAAAGTCAATATGAACAGGTCCTCCGCCACTTCCGCATGAACATCCGTTACAGTTCGTGTTTAAATCTCCAGTAGTAAGTTTGCTGTCGCAATTTGTATTTGTGTTTTCGACACTTAAGCCTGTTTTTGCTTTGATTATTCCGTAACCTCCATGTAGTTGGTTCGCTTCATCCCTTTTTAACGGCTCAATGTTTATTTTTCCGTCGTTCATAGTCTGTCGTTTTTAGTTAAACTTAAATAAATATATGTCTGTATCTTTATGCCGGTAAAATACTTACATACCGCAAAGATATGCAATTATTCTTAAATTGACAAGTATTATTGTTATTATTATCTGCAAAATGTCGTATTTTCTACGTAATAGGTGTTAAACTGATACTTAATATCTTCAGCCTGCGTAAAAATGAAATGCTGTACGGATGCAAACAGAAAGGCCGTCACCATGCCCGGAGAGGCACTTTTACCGGCTATGAAAACAGCGTAAGCGATGCAACCGGCACGCCCTGACGGCCGTTTGGGATGATGGAAAATACTGCCGCTGTAACGCCTTGATATTCAACGCGTTGCAAAAGGCCATCTTTTAGCGTGCAAAAGATGGTCTTTTAGAGGCTGAAAGCATACCTTTTAGGAGCCGAAAGGTGGCCTTTTGGCTGGGCCGCGCACGGCCTGATGTGCGGCAGGGGCAGCCTGCGCCATGTCAGTGGCGTTACGTCGCGCAGCCGGCGGCCTTGCAGATGCTTTCAGTGACTTATGGTGAGGTCAGACGGCTGCAAAGTGATGTATTATCACAGAATGTCGCATTTTTTTGAATAAAAATGCTTTTTTCGAATAAAAATATATATATTTGCATATTACAACACGGCAACGGCGCAATATGAAAAACAACTTTGCTGTTGGGTGGCTTATGCTTTGTCAGTGTATGGCACCGGTGTCTCCGGGCATTATTGCCGGCGGCAGGTTAGCGCCAATGCATGCTGTATATTATATAATGTGTCCGACTTTGGCAAAGGCGATAACATGATGACTACAGATAAGACGACATACAGTGCGGCAAGTTCATGCGGCAAGCTGCGGCGCATGCTTGTGTGGCTGAGCCGCATGCGCCATAGCCGCGGCTTTGGCGTGCAGTCGCCGTGGGCCTACCGCATGGTGCGCTATGTCATCAACGAGCATTATCCCTATTACGCCTACGACGACCTGGCGCTGAGCTATCCCGGCCTGGGCGTGGTGGAGCGCAAGATGTGCGAGTTGTGCCTCAGGCTTGCCAACAGCGTGCAGCCCTCGCTTGTTGTCAACTTCGACGATGCCGGCGGTGCTTACGGCGCATATTTCGGTGCCGGATGCCGCAAGGCGCGCATCGAGAGCGTCAGTTCGGCCTTGTCGCCCGTGCGCCTTTCCGACATGATTGGCGGCTGCGGCGGCCGCTTCGTGGCAAGGCTCGTTCCCTGCAGCGGGCTTGCCGATCAGCTGGCCTCTATATGCAGTGCGGCCCGTGCCGGTTCGGCGGTGATGGTTCACGGCATACATTCCGACAGCAATGCGCGCGGCATATGGCGGCGCATAGTGAGCGATGAGCCCGGCGTGGTTACGTTCGACCTGTATTACTGCGGACTTGTGTTTTTCGACGAGAAACGTTATAAACAAAATTACATAATTAACTTTTAAATCCATTATGGCTATGAAGATGACGAAGGTATATACAAAGACCGGCGATAAAGGCACCACAAGCTTGGTGGGAGGTGTCAGAGTAGAGAAAACAAACGCACGCATTGAGGCCTACGGCACAGTCGACGAGCTCAGCGCCCATCTCGGCATGCTGGCTTCTTTCTTGAAGGATGGCGAGGACAAGGAATTTATCTACAGAATACAGCGCAACCTCTTTACCGTATGCTCGTATCTGGCCACCGACAAGACACAGACAGCCCTTGCGCCGTCGTACACGCTTAATCCGGAAGAAGTTACAGCCGTCGAGGAGGAGATTGACATCATCACGGCCAACATACCTCCGCAGACAACGTTCATCCTGCCCGGAGGATCACACGGAGCAGCCCTTGCCCACGTGTGCCGCACGGTGTGCCGCAGGGCAGAGCGCCGCATATTCAAGCTCAACGAGATGACCGAGCTCGACCCCGAGGTGCTGCAGTATGTGAACCGTTTGTCGGATTATCTTTTCGTATTGGCGAGAAAATTAAACTTTATTTACGGAGTGAGAGAAAAAATCTGGAAGAAACCTTGCAAATAAGAAAAAATATAGTACTTTTGTGGGTGATTAAAAACGTAAATTTTAAAGGTTATGTATTGGACACTTGAATTAGCTTCAAAACTCGAAGATGCACCGTGGCCCGCAACAAAAGACGAGTTAATCGACTATGCCGTCCGCTCGGGTGCTCCTCTGGAAGTGCTGGAAAATCTGCAGGAAATAGAAGACGAGGGCGATGTTTACGAGAGCATCGAGGATATATGGCCAGACTATCCTACCAAGGAGGATTTCTTGTTTAATGAAGACGAATATTGATTTAATTTGATAAAAAAGGGCAGCTCAGAGAAAAAGAGCCGCCCTTTTGCATACAATAAAATTGCATGACTTGCGTTATATTGTCGTGCGAATACGTCTTTTAACCATATTAACAGTGATGATGCTGGCCTCGGCAAGGGTCAGCGCGCAGTATGATGCGTCTTTCAGTCACTACTGGGACCTTGAGCCTTACTATAACCCGGGCTCGGTGGGCAAGGCCTCAAAGCTAAACATTGCGGCGGTGTATGCCCTCAGCTTTGCAGGATTCGAGAACAATCCGCGCTCAATGTACGTGGGCGCCGACATGCCGCTGTATTTCCTTAAGAACTATCACGGCGTGGGCCTCTCGCTCTTCAACGACCAGATAGGTCTGTTCACACACCAGCGCCTGGCGCTGCAGTATGCCTACAAGCACAAACTCTTCGGCGGAATGATAAGTGCGGGCGTACAGCTGGGGCTGCTCAGCGAGGGCTTCGACGGCTCGAAGCTCGACATTGAAGACTCGAGCGACCCGGCCTTCACCACATCAGACGTCAACGGAAGCGCCTTCGACGTGGGCTTCGGACTTTATTACACGCACGGCCCCTGGTATGTGGGCGTGTCGGCCCAGCACCTCACCGCTCCGCTGGTTGAACTGGGCGAAACAAACGAATTGCAGATAGATCCTACATTTTATTTGACCGGCGGATACAATATTAAACTAAGAAATCCGTTTCTTACAATACATCCGTCTGTGCTGCTGCGCACCGACGGGGTGGCCTGGAGAGGCGACGTGTCGGGCCGGCTGGTCTATACAAACGACAAGAAAATGCTCTACGGGGGCGTGTCTTACAGCCCCACAAACTCGGTTACGGTGCTGGTGGGCGGCAGCTTCCACGGCATCAACATAGGCTACAGCTATGAGGTGTACACCTCGGCCATCAACATGGGCAACGGCAGCCACGAGCTTTTCATCGGATATCAGACTACACTCAACCTTTATAAAAAAGGAAAGAATAAACATAAAAGCGTGAGAATATTATAAGATATGAAAAAGATAAATACAATAATTGCCCTTGGCGTGATAGTGCTCACCACGCTCTCTGCATGCTTCGGCGGACGCTCCGCATCGGTAGGACGCGGAGGCGAGGTGGTAGGAGTAGGCGGGCGTGCCTTCACCGAGCCTACGCCTTACGGAATGACACTTATAAAGCGAGGCTTCCTCAAGATGGGTATGGAGAAAGAAGACAGCCTGTGGGGAAAGCAGACTCCGGTAAAGGAAATATCGGTTGACGGTTTCTGGATGGACGAAACCGAGGTTACAAACTCTGAGTACAAGCAGTTTGTGTTCTGGGTGCGCGACTCTATCCTGCGCACTCGTCTTGCCGACCCGTCTTATGGCGGCGACGAGAGCTACATGATAACCGAAGACAAGAACGGCGACCCCGTAACCCCGCACCTCAACTGGAAGAAACCGTTGCCGCGCAAGCCCAACGAGGACGAGCTGAGAGCCATCGAGAGTCTCTACGTTACAAATCCCGTTACAGGAGAGAAGATGCTCGACGCCAGCCAGATGAACTACCGTTATGAGGTCTACGACTATACAGCCGCTGCGCTGCGCCGCAACAGACTTAATCCTGCTGAGCGCAACCTAAACACCGACATACCGGTTAATCCCGACGAAGTGGTGATGATTTCAAAGGACACTGCTTACATCGACGACGAAGGACGCATCGTAAGACAGACCATCGACCGCCCTCTCAGCGGCCCGTGGGACTTCCTCAACACATACATCGTCAACGTATATCCTGACACAACATGCTGGGTCAACGACTTTGTCAACTCTGACAACGAGACCTATATGCGCCTTTATTTCAGCAGTCCTACATATAACGACTATCCCGTTGTGGGCGTAACATGGGAGCAGGCCAACGCGTTCTGCGCATGGCGCACCGACTATCTGCTCAAGGGTCTTGGCGGCGAGGCACGCTATATACAGCGCTATCGCCTGCCCACAGAGGCCGAGTGGGAGTATGCCGCACGCGGTAAGGAAGGCACAGAGTTCCCCTGGGAGACTGTAGACGTTAAGAATGACAAGGGCTGTTTCTTTGCCAACTTCAAGCCCGACCGCGGCAACTACACCGAAGACGGCAATCTCATAACCAGCCGTGTGGGCATCTTCTCGTCTAATTCAAACGGATTGTTCGACATGGCGGGCAACGTGGCGGAGTGGACCAGCACCACATATACCGAGGCAGGTATCGACGCCATGAACGACCTTAACCCCGAGCTGCGCTACAACGCAGCCAAGGAAGACCCCTACAAGCTCAAGAAGAAGAGCGTGCGCGGAGGTTCATGGAAAGACCCCGAGTCGTACATCCGTTCGGCATGGCGTACATGGGAGTATCAGAATCAGCCCCGTTGCTACATCGGCTTCCGCTGTGTCAGAAGTCTGGCAAGCACAACAAGTTCAAAACAGAAAAAGAAGTAAGACATGACAGAATACAGCAAATATAATATCATCTACCGCCTGCAGAGGTGGCTCGACAGCGTACCGGGACAAACGTTCCTGAACTACGCTTACAGTTGGGGTGCGTCTATCGTTATCCTTGGTACATTGTTCAAGCTCACTCACCTTCCCGGAGCCAACATCATGTTGTACTTCGGTATGGGCACTGAGGTTATAGTGTTCTTCATTTCGGCCTTCGACCGTCCTTTCGACAAGACTGCCATAGGCAAGGAAATACCCACTCATATTGCTGAGGAAGAGTATGGCGACGAAGAACTTGACATGGCTGATGCCGACGGATTTGACTCTCCGGCGGCTGCTCCGCGTGTTGCCGGTGGTGGCGTTCAGGGCGGAAATGTGGTTTATATCAATGGTGGCGGTGCTCAGCCGCAGCCTGCTTCGGCAGCTGTTGCTTCTTCTGACGACAGCGTTCAGCCGTCAGCCGGAGACCAGTCGTCTGCCGGTGGCGAGTTCGTTGCAGGCCAGCCATATGCCGCTGCAGCAGGAACTGCTCCGCAGGGAATGCCCGCTCAGCAGCCTTCTACAGGCTGGATAACAGCCCAGCAGCAGGTATCGCCTGAGATGGAAGAAGCCACAAGCAACTATGTTGAAGAACTCAAGAAACTTACAGACATGCTGGCCAAGGTGTCGGAGCAGAGCGCACGTCTTACACGCGACTCAGAGGAGATGGAAAATCTCAACCGCACTCTCACCGGTATATGCAAGGTTTACGAGATGCAGCTTAAGGGCGCAAGCTCTCAGATCGGCACTATCGACCAGATAAACGAGCAGTCGCGCAAGATGGCTTCACAGATAGAACAGCTTAACAAGATTTATGCCCGCATGATAGAGGCCATGACCGTAAACATGCGCGCAGCAACAAACAACGGAAACAACGCAGAAGTATAAAAACGCAAGGCAATGGCAATAAAGAAAAGACCGGTATCTCCACGCCAGAAGATGATAAACCTTATGTATGTCGTCCTCATGGCCATGCTTGCGCTTAACGTCTCGACCGAAGTGCTCGAGGGCTTCTCTATTGTGGAGGAGAGCCTTCACCGCACTACCTCAAACGCTTCGTCAGAGAACGAATCGCTTTATGGCGACTTCGAGACTCAGATGAAATCAAACCCTCAGAAAGTGAAGGCATGGTTTGAGAAGGCCACTGCCGTCAAGCAGATGAGCGACTCGTTGTTCAACTTTGCACAGCAGCTGAAGGAGGCTATTGTGAAAGAGGCTGACGGAGAAAAAGGCGACGTGCTTAATATAAAGAACAAAGAAAACCTCGAAGCTGCCAACCAGATAATGCTTTCGCCTGCTTCGGGCAAGGGCGAACAGCTCTTCAACGCCATCAACTCATTCCGTGAGCGCATCCTGAAGATGGTTACCGACGAACGTCAGAAAGCAATCATAGCCAGCAATCTTACCACGACATTGCCCAAGAACGCGCGGACGATGGGTAAAAACTGGCAGGAATACATGTTCGAGGATATGCCTGTGGCTGCGGCTGTTACGCTTCTGACCAAGCTGCAGAGCGATGTCCGCTATGCTGAAGGCGAGGTGTTGCACACTCTTGTGGCCAATATCGACATGAAAGACATACGCGTCAACAAGCTAAGTGCTTTCGTGATACCCAATGCACAGACGATAGTGCGCGGCGACAAGTTCTCGGCTCAGATCGTTATGGCAGCTGTAGACACTACGCAGCAGCCACAGATATACATCGGCGGAAGGCAGATGAACCTGCGCAATAATACCTATGAGATTGTAACCGGACGCACCGGCGACTTTAATCTTACTGGTTATATCACAATGCGCAACGGCAGCGGCGATGTGATTCGCCGTGATTTCTCACAGAAGTACACCGTGGTTGACCCCAGCGCAACGGTTTCTGCCGACCTCATGAATGTGCTTTATGCAGGCTACAGCAATCCTATCAGCATAAGTATCCCGGGCGTTCCGCTCAACAAAGTATCGGCATCGATGAGCGGCGGCACGCTTCAGCCAGTGGGTCCGGGCAAGTATATAGCCCGTCCGACAGCCGTAGGAAAGGATGTAACGATAAACGTAATGTCGCTGCAGACAGGCAGCGCAAAGCCGGTAGGCCAGTTTACGTTCCATGTGCGCAAGCTTCCTGATCCTACACCATACATCGCCATCGGCGACAACCGTTTCCGTACGGGCGGCTTGGCCAAGGCTTCGCTCATGTCGGTAGGAGGCATCAAGGCCGCCATTGACGACGGACTGCTCGACATTCCGTTCAAGGTGCTGAGTTTTGAGACCGTGTTCTACGACAACATTGGTAACGCTGTGCCAATGGTTTCTAATGGCGATTCGTTCACGCAACGCCAGCGGGAGACCTTCCGCGGACTGTCGCGCAACAAGCGGTTCTATATCACCCGCATCACAGCCGTAGGTCCCGACGGAATTAAGCGCACGTTGCCGTCGACAATGGAAGTTATTGTGAAATAGTTCTCTTGCCCGAGGCCGGACAGCAGACCCGGGCTGAGATAAAAATAAAAACATAAGTATGACAAGATTCATGTTCTTTAAGAAGATAGCAAATGGCCACAAGACGGTGGCTGGCGGACCCACCTTGCGTGTGTGCGCAGTGCTGCTTTTGCTGGCAGCATGCATGGCAGAGGCGTCTGCACAGCCGGCGGCGCGCCGCAGACAACAGCAGCAGAAAAACGAGTCGAACGCACAGACGCTTACTACCCGTGCCCGCATCTCTTATCCGACGGCTGCCCGCATGTCTGAGGATGTGGTGTGGCGCCGTGACATTTACCGTGAGATCAATCTCGAGGAGGACGCCAATGCCGGCCTTTATTATCCGGTAGAGCCTGTAGGTTCGCAGATGAACCTGTTCACATACATCTTCAAGCTGATGATGCGTGGCGACATAAAGGCGTATGAGTACCGTCTGGACGGCAACGAGGTGTTCACCGACTCTGCCCGTGTAAAGCCCCTGGCCTTTCTCGACAACTATCACATATACTACGAACGCAACGGAGGCCGCGTGCGTCTGGACAACAGCGACATTCCGTCGCGCGAGGTTAAGTCGTTCTATGTAAAGGAGAGCGCATATTACGACCAGGCTTCTGCCACCTTCCATACAAAGGTCTTGGCGCTGTGTCCTATTATGTCGCGTGAGGACGACTTCGGCGACGGAGCACAGAAGTATCCGCTTTTCTGGGTGAAATACGACGACCTGGCTCCTTATCTGAGCAAGCAGATAATAATGACGAGCAACCTCAACAATGCCGCCACGATGAGCATGGACGACTATTTTACGCGCAACATGTATAAGGGCAAGATATACAAGACCACGAACATGCTTGGCAAGACACTCAGCCAGTATTGCCACACTGACTCTGCCATGATCAAGGAGCAGAAGCGCATTGAGGGCGAGCTTGCCGCCTTTGAGAAAAACATCTGGGGCGACCAGGCACGCAAGGACTCGCTCGACAGCATTGCAAAGGCCGAAGTGAAGGTGAAGGGCAAGAAGGTGAAGAAGAACCGCCGCTCGTCTACAACGGTGAAGAAGAGCCGTTCGTCGAGCAAGAGCTCTTCAGGCTCATCATCGGCAGCACGCGTTACGGTGCGCAGACAGAGACACTGATATAATACAAGATAACGACTGCCCCACGACGGGGCAGCCAAATTTATAAACACTTAAAATGAAAGCTTATGAAAAAGTTATTTACACTGATTGTTCTTGTAGCGGCAACCTATTTCGCCGTGCCGGCAAACGCACAGCTGAAGTTTGGTATCAAGGGTGGTCTTAACATCACAGACATGTCGCTCAGTAATGATGTATTCGAGACATCAAACCGCACCGGATTCTTCATCGGTCCGACTATCAAGTTCACACTCCCCATCGTAGGCCTTGGCATCGATGCTTCTGCGCTCTATGACCAGCGTGAAGGCGAGGTTAATGTTGAGGCAGACGACAACACTCTGGTGTCAACAAGACTGAAGCAGAAGTCAATCAATATTCCTATCAACCTCCGTTACGACATCGGCTTGGGAAGCCTTGCTGCCGTTTATCTCGCAGCCGGACCTCAGTTTGGATTCAACGTCGGCGACAAGAACCAGAGCCTGTATAAGGACGTGGCAGAATGGAGACTCAACACCTCTAACTTCAGTGTCAACGTTGGTGCCGGCGTAATGCTGTTAGGCCATCTGCAGGTTGGTGCCAACTATAACATCGTTTGCGGCAAGACAGGCGAGATAACCGTTCTCGACGGTGCTGAGAGCGTGCTGCGCGGCCGTTCAAACACATGGCAGATTTCTGCTGCCTACTATTTCTGATCCGGGCAAATTCTTTAAAAGCATAGAATAATTCCGTTGGAGACATTTCTGCGTCGGCATGAAATGTCTCCTTTTTTTGTTCCTCTTTATTCCGCCATTTATGGTTTTTGTGCAAACAAGCACTTTCATCTTTTGTGCATTTGGGCATAATTCTGTATTTTTGCACAACAGATGACTTACGCAGATATCATACTTCCGCTGCCGCTCGACAGCCTGTTCACCTACTCCGTGCCCGACAGTCTTGCCGGACGCGTGGGGCAGGGCATAAGGGTGCTCGTGCCGTTTGGCAAGAGCAAGACATACGTGGGGCTGGTGGTTAGGACACACAACAACAAGCCCGACTTCAATGTTAAGGACATATCTACCGTGATGGACGACGCTCCCGTGGTCAATGCCGTGCAGCTAGAGCTGTGGCGATGGATGGCCGACTACTATCTGTCGTCTGTTGGCGACGTGATGAATGCTGCCCTGCCGTCGGGACTCAAGAGCGAGGACGGATACACGGCAAAGACCGAGACCTATGTGTCGCTTGCGCCCGAATATCACAGCGAGCGCGCCATACGTGTGGCTCTCGACATGCTGAAGCGTGCTTCGGCCCAGCTTAAGGTGTTTGAGACATTCCTCACGCTCTCTCACTGGGACACCATAAGCGGCGACACATGTGCCGAACCCGTGGTCGAGGTGAGCCGCGACGAGCTTATGAACGAGACACACTGCACTTCGGCAGTGTTCAGAAATCTTGTCGTAAGAGAATTCCTGAACACTTACGAGCGCGAGATAGGCCGGCTGAACAATGCCGGAGAGCCGCATCCAGAGCTGATAAAGCCGCTCAACGAGGCTCAGCAGACGGCCTACAATAACATAGTTTTCAGCTTTCTGAAAAAAAATGTGGTGCTGCTTCACGGCGTAACGTCGAGCGGCAAGACCGAAATCTACATACATCTCATCCGCCAGGCCATCGAGCGCGGGCAGCAGGTGCTCTATCTGCTGCCCGAGATAGCGCTCACCGTGCAGATACGCCAGCGCCTTCAGCGCGTGTTCGGCAACCGCCTCGGCATATACCATTCAAAGTATTCCGACGCCGAACGCGTGGAGATATGGAAGAAGCAGCTGTCTGCCGCGCCCTACGACGTGATACTCGGTGCGCGCTCGGCCGTGCTCCTGCCGTTCACCAATCTCGGCCTTGTCATCATCGACGAGGAACACGAGACGTCGTTCAAGCAGCAAGACCCCGCCCCGCGCTATCATGCCCGCAGCGTGGCCATAATGCTTGCGCGCAAGTTTGGCGCAAAGGTGCTGCTCGGCTCTGCCACGCCTTCGCTCGAGAGCTGGAACAACGCCCATACGGGCAAGTTTGGCCTGGTGAGCCTTATGCAGCGTTATAACGACATACGCCTGCCCGAGATTGAGGTGGTGGACATTAAAGACCTGCAGCGCCGCAAGATGATGAGCGGTCCTTTTTCGCCCCGCCTGATGGCAGCCGTGCGCAAGGCCTTGGACAACGGCGAGCAGGCCATACTGTTTCAGAACCGCCGCGGCTTCGCGCCGATGATAGAGTGCCGCGAGTGCGGATGGGTGCCACACTGCGACAAGTGCGACGTGTCGCTCACATACCATAAGAGCCTCGGACAGCTTACGTGCCACTATTGCGGCACGACATACACCGTGCCTGAGGTGTGCCCCTGCTGCGGAAGCCGCAACCTGCGTGGGCGCGGATATGGCACGGAGAAGGTGGAAGACTACGTGATGGAGCTGTTTCCCGATGCCCGTGTGGCCCGCATGGACCTCGACACCACCCGCACGCGCAACGCCTATGAGAGGCTGATAAGCGACTTCTCGGCTCATAAGACTGACATTCTGATAGGCACGCAGATGGTGAGCAAGGGCCTCGACTTCGACAAGGTGAGCGTGGTAGGCATATTGAATGCCGACAGCATGCTCAACTATCCCGACTTCCGTGCCTACGAGCATGCCTTCATGATGATGGCGCAGGTGGCCGGACGCGCCGGGCGCAAGGGCAAGCAGGGCCTCGTGATACTGCAGACCAAGAGCCCGCAGCTGCCTGTCATAACGCAGGTGGTGCGCAACGACTGCGAAGGACTGTTTGCCGACCAGCTCGAGGAGCGCCAGGCGTTCTGCTATCCGCCGTTCTGTCATCTGATATATGTCTTTCTGAAGCATCGCGACGACGCCGTGGTGGCCTCCGCTTCCATGCGTCTCGGCGACATACTGCGCGGCTGGTTCGGCAGCCGTGTGCTCGGTCCCGACAAGCCTTCGGTGTCGAAGGTTAAGACGCTCAACATACGCAAGATTATGCTGAAGCTCGAAAACGGCATCGACCTTGCCAAGGTGCGCCTCTATCTGCGCAAGGCACAGGCCATGATGGGGCAGGACGCCAAGTATCGTTCTGTTCAGATTTACTTCGATGTCGACCCCCTTTAATCCCGATCAGGACATCAGACCGCACATTGTGTTGTCTGTTTTGTGTATTCCGGCTCTCTGCCGTCTTTCCGTTTTCTGTTGTCGTTTTTCCGTCCGCTTTTCTTGACATGGCGTACTATGCTTGCGAAATAACAGACGGAAATACGCTCTGAATAAAGCAAAACAACAGGCAGAATACTGATGCCGGTATAGGCTTAACCACGTCATTCTTAACCGGCTGCAGAGCCTGCTGTTGCCGCTGAAAAAATGGTTGATTATATATGTATTTCCAATATGTGGTCTTTTGCCTTCCAAAAGGCCACATATTGCAACGTAAAAGGCCACCTTTTAGACGATAAAAGGCGGCCTTTTGCAAAAGTAAGATTATGATGCCCGTAACGCACTGATAATCAGTTGCATTACATTGCGTAGGAATTAAAAGTCGATGTCAAGTCCGATACCGAACACACGGTTAGTGCGTGTGAACGTGTCGGCGCCGTAAAGCATGCTCTTTCCTGTCGACGGGTCAGGCGTGGTCAGCAGTGCCGTGGTCTTGTCTACGGCCACCTGTGCAGCCTCCGGGCCCAGCAGCTCGTTGGCCACGTTGCCGATAACCTTTCCGGCCAGTCCGGAGATGTTGTAGTAGTCGTTGGTCTCGCGCTTGTAGTCCTTGTAGAATGTCTGGAAGTAAGCCAGGTTGAGCTTCATCTTCTCTGTCAGCTTAATGCCTACGCCCAGGCCCACAGAGCAAGAGCTTACGTTGAAGCTGATGTCCTCCATGTAGCTGTCTGTGAAGTCATACTCCGTAAACTGCGCTCCGGCGCTCACCTGCACTCTCTTGTTGATGTCATACTCTGCACCGAAGAGATATTCGTTGGTGTTGCCTCCGAGCTTGTCCTGGTGGTTGTCAAACTGCTTTGCGTCAGTGTCAAAGTAGTGGTGCCATCCGGCAGAGATGCGCAGCTGCTGCAGCGGCGACCACTGTGCGCCCAGTGTCAGCAGAGCCGGCGAGTCTTCAGCCACCTCTATTCCGTCGGTATAGCGGTTGAGCTGCTCTAGGTTCTTGGCGCTCTCGCTGTTGGCAGAGCGGTTCTTCAGGCGCATGCGCGTCTTGAATTCATACTTAGCTGCAAAGTTAAAGTCGCCCGTCTTATAGTCAACACCGATTATCGGCGCGATGCCCCATCCGGTCTGGTCGCAGTTAAGCGTTACGTCCTCTGTCGCAGAGCCGAGCGCACCCAGCATCACGGCCTTCACCTTATAGTCCTTTGCCAGCTGTGCATATTTGGCTGCGTTGGCCATGTCGCCTGCCTGCTGATACATGTTGGCCATCTCTGTGTATGTGCCCACAGCCACGGCAGCCTGTGCCGAAAGGTTCTTGAACGTCTCGGGCGCGCTTACCATCTCGCCGTTTATGTTGGCCTTGATGTTCTTCACGTAGCCGTAATAGTTAGAGTTGCCGTATAGCACACGTGCTCCCAGATACACCGACCAGTGGTCGTTCAGCTTGCGTGCCGCTCCGAGCGTAAAGCCGTAGTAGTATTGGCGTCCGCGCATGTATGTGTCCATGTCATACTGCGACACCGTGGGCAGGCCCAGCGAGCCCAGTCCGAGTTCGTTTGTCAGCACGTCGAGGTTCTGCGACAGCAGCGGCAGCAGGGCTATGTTGCCCTCAAACGACGACAGGCCGTCGTCGAACACACACTTGCCGCCTCCGCCCGTGATGGCGAAGTTAAACTGGAAGCTCCAGTTGTTCTTGTTGTATGCCGCCTGTATCGATGGTATGATTGGGGCGTTGGCCTCGCCCTTGAAAGTCTTGGTGGTGTTGCCGAAGTTCTTGGCTCCATAGGCAAACGGAGCGAACGTTGAGGTTATCTCACGCGTCTGGTGAGCGTTCTGGATGTTGAGCGACAGATGGAATCCGTTGTTCATAAACGCCACTCCGGCAGGGTTGCTGTACACGCCGGCAATGCCGATCACGGCATCCTGAGCCGGATTTCGCAGGAAAGCAATGTTCTGATTGGTGTTAGTAAGAATACCGCCTGCGCTGGCTGTTGCGGCTGCTGACAGTGCAAGAGCTGCGCAGATTAATTTTGTTTTATTCATCTTTAATAACCTTAAATAAATTGGCTGCAAAGGTATCATTCTTGTTCTTTATTTCCTAAAATGCAGTCTTTTGTTTAATTTTTATTAACAAGATAGCGGCGTGTTAATGCACAAATATATAGATGTGTGCAAGTTTTTGTGTCATACACGTGCATAAATAAAAGGTCGCCTGCGCTGCATCTACAACAGCGTTGGCGACCTTTTCAGCTGTGCCGTCGGCCCTTATTGCTTTGCGGGCTGCGTGTTTTCGGTCTTGTTGTTTTTCTTTGCCAGTTCCGGATAGCTTGTGCGCGTGTGGTATATCGACTTCAGTCGCTCCGTCAGCACCTGTTTTGCCACGGCTATGTCGTGGAAGGTTATCGGGCAGTAGACAAAGTATCCCTCGCTCACCTGCTGGTCTATGAGCCTGTTCACCAGGTTGGATATGCTCTCCTCGGTGTATTCAGGCAGCGATCTCGATGCCGCCTCCACCGTGTCGGCCATCATCAGTATGGCCTGTTCGCGCGTGAACGGGTCGGGGCCGGGATATGTGAAGAGCGAGTCGTCCACGGGTTCGTCGGGGTGTTCGTTCTTGTACGATATGTAGAAATACTTTGTCTTGCCGCTTCCGTGGTGAGTGTTTATAAAGTCCTTGATTATGCTCGGCAGGTTAAACTTCTCAGCCATTTTCAGTCCTTCGGTTACGTGGCTTATCACGATCTGTGCCGCCTCTATGCGCGGCATCTTGTCGAGCGGGTTGGTGCCCACCTGGTTTTCGGTGAAGAAGGCCGGGTTCTTCATCTTTCCTATGTCGTGATACATGGCTCCTGTTCTCACGAGCTGAGCCTTAGCTCCGATCTTGTTGGCTATCTCGGCGGCAAGGTTGCTCACCATGACAGAGTGCTGGAATGTGCCCGGAGCCACCTCGCTGAGCTGGCGCAGCAGGTCCTTGCTGGTGTTTGACAGCTCAATGAGCGTAACGTTTGATATGAACCCGAACGCCTTCTCGATGATGAGCATCATCGGGTAGGCAAAGAGCAGCAGCACGCCGTTCACGATAAAGTATTTATACATGCTGTGGTCCATCGACGTGATGTTGTTGTCCTGCATCAGCTGTAGCGCGAAGTACATGGCGCTGCTGCCTATCGTCACGAGCACGGCCGTCTTGAACAGCTGCGCCCTCTGCGACAGTTCGCGCAGCGAATAGATGGCCACGAGGCCCGCCACAAGCTGCACGATGATGAACTCATACTGATATTTCACGGCGGCGGCACATATCAGAATCATCGTTACGTGCGATATGAAGGCCGTTCGCGAGTCCATGAACACGCGTATGAATATCGGTGCTATGGTGAACGGCAGCACGTAGACGTTCAGTATGCTGTGGCTCATCATCACCGACACGAGTATCGGAAACAGCGTTATCATCGTGTAGAGCATGGTGATGCTGCGCGGCTTTTCAAAGTAGTCCTTGCGGAACAGGCCGAGATACGTGGTGAACAGCATTATGAGCGTGGCCACGAAGAGTATCTGTCCGGCTATTGTCGACGGTATGGCGCTCACCGTTGCGCTGCGCCTCTGCGTCTCCTTCTCAAACGAGTTGAGCACCCTGTACGTGTGGTCGTCCACAATTTCGCCGCGGTCTATTATCTTCTGTCCGCTGAGCACCATTCCGCTTGCCAGCGGTATCGTGCTGAGCAGGTCGGCCTTCTCGGTCTCGCTGCGCTCCTCGTCATAGTTGAGGTTAGGCTGTATATATTCGTTCAGGTTGCATTTCTGCAGTATCTGCCGCTGTTCGGCCAGCTTCTGGTCGGTGAACAGCTGTTCATAGGCCGTCATCGTCGAGTAGATGCACATTATTTCGGCGTTGGTGGCCTTCTTGCCGCTCACAATCCTTATGGTGCTTGTGGTGTCCTTGCTTATCTCTGAGTATTCGGGCGTGTCCATGATTCCTGCCTGATACAGACGGTGAAGCCTGTCGGCAATGGTCGTAACATAGTTGTATGGCAGTCCGGGTATGCCCTCCTTGTATTTGCTCAGAAACTTGCCGATCTGCTCCTTCTCTACAGCCGTGTTATAGTTGTAGTAAGGCTCAAATGCCTTTATTATGCTGTCTTGCTCTCCCTTAATGGCCTCGTCGGTCTTGTAGATAGGAAAGTCGAACTTGGCTATCAGCGAACTGTACATCCACGGCTTGCCTATGTCGTATCTGAACTGCGGTCCGCTGTTGCGCGGAAGGAAGCCCACGATGATGATCACGGCCGTAACCACCAGCGACACTCGTGTCAGGATGTTTCTGAAATAATGTTTGTCAGTTTTGTTGAATTTGCCCATTTCTATTCGTATTAAATGCTTTACACTGCGAAAATAATAAAAAAATACGCCACTTTGCTAAAAAAGTTGTAATTTTGCACAAAATTTATCTTATCTTCATTAATAAATGGCAGAAAGAAAAGTAAGGGTGCGCTTTGCACCAAGTCCTACCGGGGCGTTGCATATAGGCGGCGTACGTACCGCATTGTATAATTATCTTTTCGCCCGTCAGCATGGCGGCGATTTCGTTTTCAGAATAGAAGATACAGACTCAAACCGTTTTGTTCCGGGCGCAGAGGAGTATATCATAGAGTCGTTCAGATGGCTTGGCATCAAGTTTGACGAGGGTGTCAGCTTCGGCGGCGAACATGGTCCTTACCGTCAGAGCGAGCGTCGTGCGATATACAGAAAATATGTCGACCAGCTGCTCGATGCCGGCAAGGCATACATTGCCTTCGATACGCCCGAGGAGCTTGAGGCAAAACGCCAGGAGATAAAGAACTTCCAGTATGATGCCCATACGCGAATGATGATGCGCAACTCGCTCACATTGCCGGCCGAAGAGGTTGAAAGACTGATAGCCGACGGCAACCAGTATGTAGTGCGCTTCAAGATTGAGCCGGGCGAGGACGTTCACGTTAACGACATGATACGCGGCGACGTTGTTATAAAGAGCGATATTCTTGACGACAAGGTTCTTTATAAGAGCGCCGACGAACTTCCTACATATCACCTTGCAAACATTGTTGACGACCACCTGATGGAGATCAGCCACGTTATCCGTGGCGAGGAGTGGCTGCCGAGCGCACCGCTGCACGTGCTTCTTTACAGAGCCTTCGGCTGGGAAGACACTATGCCGCGCTTTGCGCATCTGCCTCTGCTGCTCAAACCGGACGGAAAGGGCAAGCTGAGCAAGCGCGACGGCGACCGCCTGGGCTTCCCCGTGTTCCCGCTGGAGTGGCACGATCCTAAGACAGGCGAGGTGTCTAACGGCTTCCGCGAGCAGGGATATTTCCCCGAGGCAGTCATCAACTTCCTTGCACTGCTGGGCTGGAATCCGGGCACAGAGCAGGAGATGTTCACTCTCGACGAGCTTGTTGAGCAGTTCGACATAACGAAGTGCAGCAAGGCCGGAGCGCGTTTCGACTATCAGAAGGGCATCTGGTTCAATCACGAATACATCCTGCGCAAGAGCAATGAGGAAATTTCTAAGCTGTTTGCGCCTATCGTTGCAGGCAACGGCATCGACGAGTCAATGGAGCGCATAACCAAGGTCGTGTCTATGATGAAAGACCGTGTAAGCTTCGTCAAGGAGCTTTGGCCGCTCTGCTCGTTCTTCTTCATTCCTCCTACAGAGTATGACGAGAAGACCGTGCGCAAGCGCTGGAAGGAAAATTCGGCTCAGGTTATGGGCGAGCTTGCCGAGGTGCTTGAGGGCATTGACGACTTCTCGCTCGAGAATCAGGAGCACATCGTCATGGCTTGGGTTGAGAGCAAGGGCTACAAGCTGGGCGACGTGATGAATGCTTTCCGTCTTACTCTTGTGGGCGAAGGCAAGGGTCCGGGCATGTTCGACATTTCTGCTTTCCTCGGCAAGGAAGAGACGCTGCGCCGTCTGCGCCGTGCAATCGAGGTGCTTAAATAGACCTAACAAACAAGCATAAGCCGTGTACGAAATTGTTATCAGCCTTTACACGCTGGGCGTGGCCGTGATGAGCCTGTTCAACGATAAGGTAAAGAAGATGTGGCGGGGCGAGCGCGAGGCCTTCAGAGTGCTAAGGAACAGCGTTGACCCCGGCTCACGCTATGTGTGGTTCCATGCGGCGTCGCTCGGAGAGTTTGAGCAGGGTCGTCCCATCATGGAGCGCCTGCGCCGCGAGCATCCCGAGCTTAAGATTCTTCTTACATTCTTCTCGCCCTCAGGATATGAGGTCAGAAAGAACTATGAGGGAGCTGACATAATATGCTACCTGCCGCTCGACACATATTTCAATGCGCGCAGATTCCTTAATCTGGTGCATCCCGAAGTGGCTTTCTTCATCAAGTATGAGTTCTGGTGGAACTATCTGCACATACTGAAGCGTCGCAATGTGCCTGTCTACAGCGTGAGCAGCATATTCAGGCCCAATCAGGTGTTCTTCCGCTGGTATGGCCGCACCTACAGCAATGTGCTTAAGTGCTTCACACGTTTCTTCGTTCAGAACGAAGTCAGCAGACAGCTGTTAGCCAAGCTCGGCATCACTGAGGTTGAGATTACGGGCGACACACGTTTCGACCGTGTGCTGCAGATAAAGAGCCAGGCCAAGAGTCTGCCTATAGTTGAGGCTTTCAGACAAGACTATAAAGTGTTTGTGGCCGGAAGCAGCTGGCCTCCCGATGAGGACATCTTCATCAAATATTTCAACGGCCGCGACGACTGGAAGCTGATTATTGCCCCGCACGTTATCGGCGAGGACCATCTTCAGCAGATATTGTCTAAGCTGAAGGGCAAGGCCGTGAGGTATACCGAGGCCACTCCTGAGAGCGTTGCCGATGCAAAGATTCTAATTATCGACTGTTTCGGTCTGCTCTCCAGCATCTATGGCTACGGCCATGTGTCGTATGTTGGCGGCGGTTTCGGTGTCGGCATACACAATGTGCTCGAGGCGGCGGTATGGAATATACCGGTGATATTCGGTCCTAACAACGAGCGTTTCCAGGAAGCGCAAGACCTGCTCGCATCGGGCGGCGGCCGTCAGATTGACGGATATCAGCAGTTTGAGAGCCTGATGAACGGCTATATAGCCGACGACAGCCTCCGCAAGGCAGACGGCGACAAGGCTGCGCAATATGTAAGCTGCAAGGCCGGAGCAACGCGAAAGATACTCTCGGCAGTTAAATTCTGATTTTTTTGTTGGCTAATGAATATAAGGACACAGCGCGCCTGCCGTTCACACGGCGACGCGCTGTTGTCTTTTTGTGTTTTTCTTTGTATGTGATGTAAGGTCTTTTATATTTTCAGCCGCAGTCTTTCTGCTGCTTTGACCTGTACATTTTCCCGAGATATATGATGAAGTCAGGCGTGCAGTATCCGTTTTTCATCTTATAGGCCTTCTGTCAAACGAGTACATGTTTCTTCTGTATTCGCTTGGCGACATGCCTGTCTGCGACTTTACAAACTTTCCGAAGAATGATATGTTAGGAAAGTTCATCGTGTCCGAAATTTCCTTTATTGTCATGTTTGAGTATCTCAGTCTCTTTATTATCGCGTCAATGGTAAACTGGTGAATCCAGCTCAGCGCAGTTCTTCCACTGACCTTTTTCGACAGCGACGAAAGATATTTGGGCGTTATGCACAGCTTTTCGGCATACGCACTCACCGATCGCTCCATGCCTCCGTTTTCGGCCAGCAGCTCCATGAAGCGCCTGAACAGCAGGTCGCCCTGCCTTATCACCCCGTTGTATATAGTATTGTCTGTGCATGATGCTATCAGTTCGGCCAGTTCATAGAACGCAAACTGAAAGAGCGAGCGCATTATTTCCCTGTGAAACAGCCCGTCCATGCTTTCCAGCTTAAACTGCAACAGACTGTAGAATCTGTTCATCAGTATCTGTTTTTCGCTGTTGAGGCTTATCACGGGGTGATGTGATGCGTATAATACGATGTTCCAAAAGTTTTTGCTGAGGTCAAGACTTCTGAAAAGAGCCTTGCTCGAGAGTCCGAGAATCTTCAGATCGATGTCGTCTGATGTATTTATGTCGGTTACGAGCGAGTTAGGCAGACATATCATTATATTGCCTTTTTCAAGTCTGTGGTAAGAGTCGTTGATGCAGCACTCAACTCTTCCTCTGGCACAATATATAACTATCAGCAACTCAAGCTTACAGGGGTTGTCCGTGGGGATGTTCTTTAGGCTTTCCATTACCACGATGTCTCCGTCGTAATAGTCGGTCTGGGCTTCGTTGATTATTGATTCGATGTCTACTTTAAGTTCGTTATCTGTCATAAGTTGCGTCAAAATTTGTTCTTCGGCTGCAAAGATAGGTATTAACTGAAACAGTGCAACTATCTAAAAGTAGATAATAGTGTTCCTAAATTCTTTGCAGTGTTCATATTCTCCACTTTTGGATTTTTTGTTTAGGAAATAAGAACACAAGAGTAAAAGCCTTTATCCGTAATTTTGCAAAAAAATTTTTGAACAAATACAAAGGAAATGAACAAAGCAAGTTATTTAGCAATCCTTGCGCTGTCGGTGGTGCTTCTTGCATCATGCTCCGGCAAGGAAAAGGCGAGAGAGGTGATGCCGGTTAAGGTGAAGACAGAGAAGGCAGAGCCGGTACCCGTAAGTGGAAGTCAGGAATTTTCGGGCACGGTAGAGGCCTCAGACGATGCCGCTCTAAGTTTTGCTTCGGGCGGAACCGTAACAAAGGTATATGTGTCTGTGGGCGATATGGTAAAGAAAGGTGCCCTCATAGCCGAGGTTGATCCTGTCAGCGTGCGCAATGCCTACAATGCTGCCAAGGCCGTGAGAGAGCAGGCTGAGGATGCCTTCAGGCGCATGAAGCAGCTGCACGACGAAGGAAGCCTCACCGAGATGCAGTGGATAGAAGTGCAGAGCAAGCTGCGCCAGGCTGTGTCAACCGAGAACATTGCCCGCAAGAGTCTGACCGACTGCCGTCTTTATGCCCCATACAGCGGATACGTGGCCGAGAAACTTGTCGAGGCAGGACAGAACGCCGCCCCCGGCATGCCCGTGATAAAGCTGGTAAGTATTAATAAGGTGAAGATAAAGATTGCCGTGCCCGAAGACGAGATGTCTGGCATAAAGGTTGGTCAGAGCGCCCTCGTGCGCGTGCCGGCACTGCAGAACATGAGCTGCAGCGGCCGCGTGGCCGAGAAGGGTGTGGCTGCCGACCCGCTGTCGCGCTCTTACGAGGTGAAGATAGAAGTGTCTAACTCTGGCCATAAGCTGCTGCCGGGCATGGTGTGCGAGGCCTACGTGGGCGACAATCTTTCAGCCACGGCCGTGGCCCTGCCTGCCAATGTGATACTGATAGACACCGACAACCGCACCTTTGTGTGGACTGCCGTAGGCGGAAAGGCTCACAAGACTTATGTGGAGGTGGGCGAGAGCGTAGGCAGCCGCGTGGTGATTAACAGCGGAATAAGCGCCGGCGACAAGGTTATTGTCAGCGGACAGCAGAAGGTCAGCGAGGGAACTAAAATAGCAGAACTATGACAAAGAAGAAAAGAAACATCGTAGAGTGGGCCATGCACTATCGCCAGATAGTGATAATGGTGGCATGCTGTCTCGTGGCCTTCGGCGTCTACGGTCTGGCTGACATGAACAAGAACGAGTTTCCCGACTTCACGGTGCGCCAGGGTCTGGTTGTAGCCGTCTATCCGGGCGTGTCGGCACAGGACGTTGAGGAACAGCTCACAAAGCCGCTCGAAAACTACATATTCTCATATAAGGAAGTAAAGAAAGAGAAGACCAAGTCGTACAGCCGCAACGGCATGGCCATAATACAGATAGAGCTTAACGACGATGTGTCGGGCACCGACAAGGACAACTTCTGGAGCAAGTTCAAGCACGGCATCAACACGTTCAAGGCTCAGCTGCCTTCAGGTGTGCTTGCGCTCATGGTTCAGGACGACTTCGGCGACACGTCGGCCCTGCTCATAACCATGGAGAGCAAGGACAAGACCTACCGCGAGCTCAACGACTATATGGACGACCTGAAAGACAGGCTGCGCCGCATTGAGAGCATCGGCCGCATGAACGTATTGGGAATGCAGAAGGAGCAGATATCAATATATCTCGACAGCGACAAGATGTCCCACTACGGCATAGGCACCAACACCATTGCCGCCAGCCTCTTTGCCAAGGGCTTCGTCACCACTGCCGGTACGCAGAATGGCAACGGCTACGACAGTCCGATACAGGTGGAGCGCTCGCTCAACGTGGTGGGCGATGTTGAGCAGCTCGTTGTCTACTCTGATCCGTCAGGCAACGTGGTACGTCTGAAGGACGTCGCCAAGATAAGGCGCGAGTATCCCCAGCCGTCGTCGTATGTAACCAACAACGGACAGAAGTGTCTTGTGCTGAGTGTGGAGATGAAGAAGGGCCGCAGCATAACGGCCATGGGAGCTGACATCGAAAAGGTGATGGACGAGTTTAAGTCGACATTGCCGTCAGACGTAACCATCTTTACCATAACGGACCAGACCAAAGTGGTAAACGACAGCGTCGTAAACTTCCTCCGTGAGCTTCTCATTGCCATAGCAGCCGTCGTAATAGTGATAATGCTGTTCTTGCCGATGCGCGTCGCTCTTGTGGCGGCGTCCACCATCCCTATCTCTATTTTCATCTCATTAGGTTTGTTCTATGCGTTCGGCATAGAGCTCAACACGGTTACGCTGGCTGCTCTTATTGTTACGCTTGGCATGATTGTCGACAACTCCATCGTGATAATCGACAGCTACATGGAGATGCTTGCCGAGGGCAAATCGCGCTGGACGGCATCTATCAGCAGTGCCACCCATTTCTTCAAGTCGATATTTTCGGCCACGCTTGCCATAAGCATCACGTTCTTCCCGTTTCTGCTTACTACGAAGGGAATGTATCACGACTTCCTGCTTTATTTCCCGTGGTCCATCACCATCGTGCTGCTCATATCGCTTTTGGTGGCAGAGCTTATAGTGCCGTTCCTGCAGTTCTACTTCATACGCAAGCCTGTTGGCACAGGGGGTAAGAAGAAGTTCTCGTTCCTCGACCTCGTTCAGCGCTATTACGACTGGCTCATAGGCCGCTGCTTTGCCCATCCTTACATCACCGTTTCTGTCGGCGTGGCAAGCATAGTGATTGGTTCAGTCATGGTGTCACAGCTGCCGCAGAAGATGATGCCTACGGCCGAGCGCAACCAGTTTGCCGTTGAGATTTACCTTCCCGACGGCACGTCGCTCAAGCGCACCGCTGCCGTTGCCGACAGTCTGGAGCATATTCTGCGCAAAGACAGCCGCGTGGTGTCGGTGGCATCGTTCAAGGGCACTTCATCGCCGCGTTTCCATGCTGCCTATGCGCCGCAGTTTGGCGGATCTAACTATACACAGTTTATCGTCAATACGAAGAGTAACCACGATACTGAGACCCTGCTGAAAGACTACCGCATGAAGTATGCCACACACTTCCCCAACGCTTATGTGAGGTTTAAGCAGCTGTCTTATTCGCAGGATGCCAATCCTGTTGAGTTAAGGCTTACGGGCGATGACTGGCAGCAGCTTAAGTCGGTTGCTGACTCCGTAACGCGCCTGTGGCGTAACAATCCTTACCTTATGCTTGTGCGCAACGACGTCAATGAGCCTCTGCTCACCACCGACGTAGTGCTCGACGAGACCAAGGCCGGCCGCATGGGCGTAACCAACGCCATGGTTGAGGCCACGCTCGCCACGCGCTATAACAGCAGCGGCATAAGTCTCGGCACGATATGGGACGGCGACTATAACTACGGAGTATGCCTTAAAGGCACCAATGCCGACTCGTCTGCTATGAAGGACGTTGCCGACGAGCTTATACCCGTCAGCGGCGGACTCTCCGTGGTGCCCTTGCGTCAGATAGCCGATATTAAGCCTGTATGGGCTGACGGACAGATAGCTCACCGCAACGGTCTGCGCACCATCACCGTGATGGCAGATGTTGTCAACGATAAAAATGTAATGGAGCTGACCACCGAACTGCAGAAGAGCTTCGACGCGTCGCGCCTTCCTTCTGGCGTTACGGCCGAGTGGGGCGGCGAGTATGCCGAGTCGCAGGAGTCGCTGCCGCAGATTCTGTCGGCTCTTGCTGTGGCTGTGGTCATCATCTTCTTCATTCTTGTATGGCACTTCCATCGCATCAACACCGCCGTCCTGCTGCTCGTGTCGCTTGCCATGACAATATTTGGTACGAGCTTGGGTGTTGTTATTTCAGGCGTAACGTTCAGTCTTACGTGCTTCCTCGGCATAATCAGCCTGATGGGTATATTGGTGCGCAACGCCATAATAATGTATGACTATGCCGAAGAGCTGCGCGAAAAGGAGAAACTGACCGCCCACGAGGCCATCTTCCTTTCGGCCAAGCGTCGTATGCGTCCCATCTTCCTTACCTCGGCGGCTGCCTCAATGGGTGTCATCCCGATGATTCTCGGCGGCAGCGGTCTGTGGATGCCCATGGGTTCTGTTATATGTTACGGCACGCTGGTTACGATGCTGCTCATACTCACCGTGCTGCCCGTGGCCTACTGGCTGATGATGAGCGGATCGACAAAACGTCGTGAGGCAGGACTGAAACTTGAAAATGAATGATAAAAGTAAAAATAAGAAAGCGTTATGAACAATAATATAAAACTAATCGGGCGCGCCCTCTGCGGTCTGCTAGCCGTTCTTAGTCCGGCAGCTGTGCAGGCTCAGACGGGCCTCACGCCCGAGATGTGCCGCAGCATGGCCGTGAGCCATAATGCCAAGATGGTCAACGCCAAGAATGCAGTGGCTGAGGCAGAGCAGACAAAGAAAGAGGCCTTCACCAACTATTTTCCCATTGTCAGTGCCACCGGCATGGGCTTCAATGCCGACAAGGGCATGGCCAAGATGCAGCTTCAGCCCGACATGGCCATGGAGATGTGCAAAAACGGACTCATGGGAGGCGTTACGGCAGTTCAGCCCCTGTTTGCCGGCGGACAGATTGTCAACGGCAACAAGCTTGCCGGACTTGGCGTTGATGTTAGCAAGCTGCAGCTCGAGAAGTCGGAAAACGACGTGGAACTTACAGCCGAACAGTATTTCTGGCAGCTCGTGGCTCTCAACGAGAAACTCAACACGCTGCACGTGGCCGACACCATGCTCACGCGCATTTATCGTGATGTAAACAACTCGGTCAACGCCGGCGTGGCGCTGAAGAACGACCTGCTGCAGGTGCAGCTCGAGAAGAACGATAACATGAGCAACCGCGTAAGCCTTGAGGGCAACATCGCTGTGGCAAGAATGCTGCTCGCACAATATCTCGGACTCGAGGACAGCAGCTTTGTGCTCGTGTCAGACATCAGGGTGGGCGAGATGCCCGAGTCGCCCGCCTCGCTGAAGAGCGACCACCGGTCGGCACTGCAGCTTACGCCCGAATACCGCCTGCTCGAAAAGAACGTTGAGGCCACGCGGCTGAAGCAGAAGCTCGACGTGGGCAAGAACATGCCTACGGTGAGCGTAGGCGCCGGATATATGTATCACGACCTGCTCGACTGCAGCCGCTCGTTTGGCGTGGTGTTTGCCACGGTCAACGTGCCGCTGTCGGCATGGTGGGGCGGAAGCCACGCCATAAAGCGCCGCAAGATGGAGGTTGCCGACGCGCAGACCGAGCTTACGGACAAGTCGCAGCTGCTCGTCATCGGCATGCAGAAGGCATGGAACGACCTCAACACGGCATACACTCAGCTGGGCATAGCCTGCAAGTCGATAGAGCAGGCTGCCGAAAACCTGAGGCTCAACAACAGCTACTATCGCGCCGGAACCGCCACCATGACCGACCTGCTGAAGGCTCAGACGCAATACACGCAGAGCCGCGACCGCTTCGTTGAAACTTATTGCAATTATAAAATACTGACTCTTCAATATCTTCAGTTAACAGGTAGATAGTATTGTTTTGACTTGCGCCCGGAGAGAAATCTTCGGGCGTGTTTTTTTTGTCTGTCTGTTGTGCATGTTTTACCGAAAATATTACCATTATCCCGTTTTTCGTGCTGCTGCCGTGCCGTAAGTGCGGCGAAAGATGTAACTTTGCAGCCATACTTAAAACAATGAAAACAATGTGGTTTGTTCTTTTCTTCGTGCTGCCGTTCGTCGGCCTTGCCTATGTTCTGTGGCATGTGTGGTGCCTCCTGCCGCTGTCGGCGGGCTGGCGCTGGGCCGTGGTGGGCGTTGGTCTGGCGGCATTTCTCACCCTGTTTCTTAACTTTTCGCGTGCCATCGACGGCCTTCCCCTCAATCTGGCTTCGGCATGTTACGAGGTGGGCAACTCCTCCATATTCATCCTTCTTTATCTCGTCATCGCCTTTCTGCTGCTCGACCTCGGGCGGCTTTTGCACATAGTGCCGCGCTCATGGCTCTATTCCAACTGCATAGTGTCCACGGTGCTGTTTGCCGTCGTAGCGCTTGTGTTCATTGCCGGCAACATTCACTATAACAACAAGGTGCGTCATACCATACAACTCACCACCGACAAGCATCTCTGCCGCCCCGTCAAGGTGGTCATGATGAGCGACCTTCATCTCGGTTATCACAACCGCCGCAAGGAGCTGGCGCGCTGGGTGGACATGATTAACGCCGAGCATGCCGACCTTATCCTTATTGCCGGCGACATGATAGACATAAGCATGCGTCCGCTCATCGAGGAGAACATGGCGTCAGAGCTGCGCCGTCTCAACGCTCCTGTGTATGCCTGTCTTGGCAATCATGAGTATTACAGCGGTGAGCCGCAGGCGCAGAAGTTCTTTGCCGACGCCGGCATAACGCTGCTGCGCGACAGCATGGCATGCGTGGGGCAGCTGTGCATCATAGGCCGTGACGACCGCACCAACCCGCGCCGCCGCAGCGTGGCGGAGCTTATGCGCTGTGCAGACAGAAGCAGATACACCATTCTGCTCGACCATCAGCCCTATCATCTTGATCGCGCCGAGCGTGCCGGCGTTGACTTCCAGCTTAGCGGCCACACCCATCGCGGACAGCTATGGCCCATATCGTGGATAACCGACCGCATCTACGAGTGCTCTTACGGTCCGTGGCAGCGCGGCAACACGCAATATTATGTAAGTTCGGGCCTTGGCATCTGGGGCGGCAAGTTCCGCATAGGCACCTGTTCAGAGTATGTTGTGGCTACGATAACGGGGCGCAAATAGCCGTCGTCAGAAAAAGCCCCTGAAAATCGTAACATTTTACATGACTTTTCCTTTCAGATTAAATATTTAAGTCCTAGAATAAGCCTATTTATTAAGAAATATTTACCGATTTACTTTCGAACTGTTAGTAGCCGAGTTACGCATCGTAACTCGGCCACTTTTTATGCAAAAGTGGCCCACTTTTCAAGCCTAACTCATAGCCTTTTTTCAAGGATTCTGATGGAATAGGAGAGACTGACCATGATATTAAGAGTAAAGGAACGGGGTTAGATACTTTATAAGGTGAATGGCAACAAGGCAAATGACTTGTTGTTTTTTTAAAAGGGTATATATTATTGGAAGTTATCGGATCACAGATTAGCTTCGCTGACTTTCAGTTCTAATATTTAATTCCGGCAGATTTTTCGCTGCGTTCAACAACCCGTGCAAATCAGCCGGCACATTAGTCTTGTTGGTATTTATGGAAGTAATAAGGCAATAAAGCTAATGTTCTGCCAGATTTGCAATCTGACAGCGATGAATATAAGGATCTGCGATCCGCAAATCATACATTAAATTTATTAATAAGATGAAATGAAAACGGCTTGAAATTAATTTTACTGATTATTATTCTTGTTGGTGAATATCTGTAAAAGCGGAAGCTAAAAATATTTTTAGCTTGTATTATCTAACTTCGAAATTTGTTGTATATTTGCTTTTTAGATAAATCATGCATTACAATATTTTAAATGGTACCTATGGAAGAGATTATTAATGGGATGAAATACTATATGCCAAACAATTTAACCTTGGAACAAAAGGCTATTTATGTACACATAATAGACTGGAAACGCAAAAACATAACGATGGATAGAGGTTTGTATAGAGGACATGAATACGATGCCCTTTTCCCGGAAAATTCAGAGGTTCCTCAAATGATGTATAAACCAATTATCCCATACTTGCAGGAAATGCAAAAGGGATATTTTGCTTTTAAGCCTCATAAGTTTGCCTGGCATGCCGTAAGTTCTCAAACGGCTTGTATAAATCTTTTCATGCCTATGCTCCTTTCAGAGGAAGCTGATAATATATTGCCGCTTATTCCCGGATGCCCTTCCGACTTTAAGAAGATAGCAAGAGACAGATTGCATCATGGATTTTGTTTTGAATATTGGGGACAGGATATTCAGTCAGGTAAAGGTGTCCTTAACGACCACTCCAATGGAGCAGGAACAGATGCAGACGTGGCTATTGCCTATTATGACAAAGAAGATAATTTGTGCCTGTGGCTTATCGAGCATAAACTTAGCGAGAAGGAGTTTACTACATGTGGCGCATATAAAAGTAAAGCAAATGAACATAAAGATAATTGCACTCAATGTATTCTCGCAAGCATATTAAATGAGCCTGATAAATGCCATTACCACATGATAGGCTATAAATATTGGGAGATTCTGAAGAAACATCGGGATAAATATCAAGGTTCGGTAGATATCAAAGGTTGTCCGTTTAAGGACGGACTTAATCAGCTTTGGCGTAATCAGATGCTTGCTTTCGCCTTGCAGGACACAGGAACATATAAAGCAGTGACTTTCTCAGTATGCCATCATGCCAATAATACGCATCTGAACAACTCGATTAATACATATAAGGCATTAATCAACGGAGACAAGATGTTCAATGCTTTCACCAACTATGATGTGCTGAATGCCGTAAGTACGCAAGATTCTAAGTTGCAGGAATGGATGCAATGGTATAAAGATGTGTATTGCTTTTAACACGAAACTCTGGCATTATGGTGCCGTAGCTTTGTATAAGGAGTTTATGGACGAACTGAAATAGCGCGAAAATACAAAAGGTAATAAATAAATTGGTAAACAATTAATATTTATGGTGTTCGTTTTTTCAAAACATCAGCGGATCACAGATCCTGATATTTAATTCCGGCAGATTACAAATCTGCCGGCACATTAGTCTTGTTGGTATTTATGTTTCTAATGAAGCAACTAAGCTAATGTTCTGTCAGATTTATAATCTGACAGTGATGAATATAAGGATCTGCGATCCGCAGCTTGTCAACAAAAAAGTTTTAGTCTTGTTGTTTTGTTCGATATGCCTTTCGGCTGTATCTTCTTACAGCTTGCTCATAAACTTTTCGCGGTCAACGATGAAGCGCAGGTGAGTGCCTTCGCCTATTACGGCGTCGCCCTGCATGGCTTTGACTGTGAAATACAGTTTGCGTCCGTCTACCTTTGTCAGCGTGGCTTCAGCCTTGACCTCAGCTCCTAATGGCGTAGGCTTCAGGTGTGATGACTCTATGTGTCCGCCTACGGTGGTGCTTCCTTCGGGCAGTTCGGGGGCAACGGCCAACATTGCGGCGTTCTCCATCAGCGCCATCATGGCCGGCGTAGCCAACACGGGCATGTCGCCCGACCCCATGGCCTTGGCGGTGAGAGCTTCGGTCACCGTCAGGCTGCTTGTGTGTGTAAGTCCTGTTTCCAGCATAATATTTATAGATGATTTTATTTTCAATGTTCAAAAATACATAATCTTTACTTTACGTGCAAGCTATTAAGTGCCGATTTTTTGTTTTGCAATATAAAATAAACTAACTTTGCATCGTGAACATAAAAAAGATAATAACATTATGGCATTAATAAAATCAATAAAAGGTCTGACACCCAAATGGGGCAAGGACTGCTATTTCAGCGAGAACGCCACTGTTGTTGGCGAGGTTAACATGGGCGATGAATGCTCAATATGGTTTAACGCCGTTGTGCGCGGCGACGTGGCTCCCGTAACCATAGGCAACCGTGTAAACGTGCAGGACGGTGCCTGCGTGCATGTTACCAACACCACCGGTCCGGTTGTCATTGAAGACGACGTGAGCATAGGCCACAACGCCACCGTGCATGCCTGCACGATACGCCGCGGAGCGCTGATAGGCATGGGCGCAACGGTGCTCGACAATGCCGAAGTGGGCGAGGGCGCAATAGTTGCAGCCGGTGCACTGGTGCTGCAGGGCACAAAGATTGGTCAGCACGAGATATGGGGCGGAGTGCCTGCCAAGTTTATCAAGAAGACACGTCCCGACCAGGCAGAGAGCTTTGCCAAGCATTATGTTGAATACTCTAAGTGGTATCTTGAGGAAGAATAATTAAGTTGTGGCCGACGGCAGACAGCCGTGTGCCGGACGATGCTCTTTCGGCATAGAGTAAGCGCGGCATGCCGGTAAGGTCATTATTGCTATAACGCACAAAAAAAGTGACGCCCCGCAGGAATCATTCCTGCGGGGCGTCGTTGTCTTATAGGGTCTTTAAATCTAGGAATTAATAGTCTGTGTTCTGAGGATCAAAGTTTGTCCATCCGTCGAGCCATGTGTCGCCTGCTGCGAAAGCTCCGATGTAAGAAACCTGGTCGAAACCGCTCAGCAGCGAGTTTGTGAATGCTGCAGCGCTGAGCAGCGGGCTGCCTGATGTCGGGATATATCCTGTTGTGTCGAACCAGCCTGTAGCAGCCTCATAGAACTTGTTGCCGCTCTGAGCCTTGAAGAATGTGCTTGAGAATGAAGGCTGAGATTCGTCAACCTGTTTTGTCTCGTAGTTGTAGAGACCGTCTACATAAATCTTGTTGAAGTCAGTACCAACGGCGTTGACATTAGCCAGCCAGATGTTCTCGAGCTTCAGGTTGCCTGCTGTTGCTGCGCCCTGCGTGTCGCCCTTCTCGTTGTCGATGATGATACCGATAGGCCAGCCTATTGCAACAGAGTTGAAGCAGTTGAGGTGAGTGTCGCGGCGTATGTGCATTGCAGCCTGGAACTTGCCGAGGCTTGAGCCGTTGTTGGGATAGTAGTTGCCGCCGTTGATGTAAGAAGCGTCGTTTACGAACGAAGCGTCTGTTGCCATCGGACCTACGAGTGTCATGTTAGAGAATACGGCAGATGTGTGAGGCTCGCTGTTAGAACCGTCGGCGTTGTTGTCGCTCTCGAAGCTGTTGCTCTGTGATACGTCGGCAATCTTAGAGTCGCGTACTGACAGACCGAACTGAACTTTTCCGCTGAATCCGTTGTCTGTATCGAAGTCGTCGTCCCAGCCTTTGTATGCTACAAGATATTTGCAGTTTACTGTTCCGCCGAACCATTCATAAGAGTCGTCGTTGGTATATGACACCTGTACGTGGTCGATCTTTGTGCCGCTTCCTACAGAACCGAGTGTAAGACCGTTGATCTCCTGGTCGGTCTGGAAAGGATAGCCTGCAAACTCGATGCGCACGTAGCTCAGCACGCCAGAGTTGTCGGCGTCGTCGTTACCTCCGTGCTTGGTGCGCGGACCACCTTCAATCTGCATTTCGCTCTTGTTGTTCTTAGCCTTACCGCAGAGGATGATGCCACCCCAGTCGCCCGGACGGCGGTTGCCTTTAGCCTCTTCTGATGTAAACACGATAGGTTCTGTTGCTGTTCCCTGTGCGATGAGCTTTCCGCCGCGCTCAGCTATGAGCGAAGCCTTTGTCTGCTTGTCGCCCTTGATTACGGTTCCCGGCTCTATTGTAAGCTCGGCTCCGTCGGCTATGTAAACCCATCCTTTCAGGATATATGTGCCTTTCTTGATAGTCTGCTTTCCTGTGAAAACAAACTCCTGGTCACCGTTTCCAATCTGTGTACCGTTGTCGTTTACGTTGGCGTCGCCGTCTGCCGTGAACAGCAGGTGGTCGCAGGCCTTGATACCGCCGTTGGTGGTCCAGTTGACACCGCTCTGTGTAGTGCCTGAATTGTCGTCGTCGCTGCAAGAGCTCATTGTGAGCGCCATTGCCATGATGCCTAAGCATCCGTAAAGTTTAAACTTGTCCATTTTCATCTTTTTGTTAAACATCTTATAGTGAATAATTTTTTTATTTTTCTTTTATGGGAGTAATATGACTGATGGGAGTGATGGGAGCAAATGTTCCGCCTTATCCCTTTATCAGAACTTATACACTGCGCTTACTCCTATGTTGCGGCCGGGCTTGTATACTCTTGTTATCTGCTCTACCTCGCGGCTTGTTCCGTTTGAGTAGTGAACGTCGGCAAACTGCTTGTAGTAGACTTTCTGTGCCAGCAGGTCGCGTATGCTTAGCTTCACTTCCCAGTGCTTGCCGAATTTCTTCGATGCCGAGAGGTCTATCACGTCGCGGGGCATCTCGTAGCTGTCGGGCACTCTCAGGGTCTCGTTGCCGCTTGTTGTTCCTTCGCTGCGTCCTACTCCGATTATTCGTTTGCCTATGCGGTTGTAGAGCAGTGCTATGTCGAGCTGCATCTTGTCGTTCTTGTAGAATATTCCGGTGTTCACGAGGTAAGGCGACTGACCCTGCATGGGGCGGTTCTCCTCCTTTGAACCTTCTTCAAACTTCACGCGGCTCTTAATCAGCGCTCCGTTGAACGACCAGCTGAAGCCGGGCAGGCCTATGAACGAGAGGTCCTTGCGTATGTCGAGCTCTATACCGTAGTTGTTGGCGCGCTTAGCGTTCATGTAAGAATACACAAGACTTGTTCCGCCCGTAACGGTGTAGGTCCACTCGATAGGTGAGTCGAAGTATTTGTAGAATGCCGCTATTGAGATAAGCTCGCCCTTAGAGGGATAGAACTCGTAGCGGAAGTCGACGTTCTGTATGTAGCATGGCTTCAGGTCGGTGTTACCCTGCACGTCTGATGCCAGGTCGAAGTCGTAGAACACTGAGGGCGACACCTCGCGGAACTCAGGACGGTTGACCGTCTTGCCGTATGACAGGCGCAGCTGGTGCTTGTCGTTAATCTTGTAGGTGGTGTTCACCGAGGGGAACAGGTCGCTGTACTCATAGTTGTGGCTGAAGGGGCTCTCGGCGTTGTCGCGTGTGTTTGTTATCAGCTCCATGTGGTCATATTCGTAGCGCAGTCCGGCGTAGATGTTCAGCTTGCCGAGCGGAATGTTGGCTGCGAAATATCCGGCTCCGAGATAGTTGTTGCCCTTATAGTTGTTGCGCATGTGCTGTTCCTCGAGCAGATACAGGCGGTCAGCACCGAAGTAGCTCTCGTCGCTGAGCATCTCCGACAGGTCGTTCTGGCGGAATCCGTCGGGCAGCGTGTTGCTGGCAGCGTTCCAGTTGTAGATAAAGTCGCGTGTGGTGTACTTACGTGTGCGGTATTCGCCGTAGGCTCCAAACTTGAGCGACGGTGTGAACGATCCGAACTTGAATTCGTGCTTGTCGTTCACAGCTGCCGATACGATGTGCTCGTCGAGCTTTGTCCATTCGCGAGATATGTCGTTGGGGCTTGTCAGCTGCATCACTCCCGGCTCCAGTGCGTCGTTGATGAGATAGCGGCGGCGGTCGGGCACGTTGCGGTTGGCGTAAGAGTAGCTTGCGCTCCAGTCGAGCTCATCCAGCGCAAAGGTGTGCTTTCCGGTTATCTGTCCGTTGTATGTGGTGCGGCTGCGGTAGTAATATTCAGCCGAGTTCTCGTTGTCCGACTGTGCGCTCAGTCCCTCGCGCCATGTGTAGCGGTCGTTGCCAATCTGGTTGAAGATGTTCTTCAGCTGATACTTGCTGTTGCCGTCGGCAGAAAGTAGGGTGAAGTTGAGCATGGCTCCCAGTCGCACGTTGTGGTTATACTGGTCGTCTACAGAGTAGCGCAGATAGTTCGACTGGTCTTTGTCGGCATCATACACGCCGTAGAGGTTGTTCTGCATGTCTTCATACTTGCGGTATTCGTTGCTGTAGTTGAAGGCAGCAATCATTCCGAGCTGGCGGTCGCCGAGTTTCCAGCGTCGTCCCAGTGAGCCCGACAGCTTCAGGTCGCCTACGGGATTCATGTTTCTCACGCGCCAGTCGTTGTTCAGATGGTTGTTCAGCAGGTCAACGCCGTTGCCGGCAATGCTGTTCAGTGTGGAGTTTATGCCTCCGTTAAGTCCGCGCATTCCGCTGTCAAATCCCAGAAAGTCGGTGCCCGAGCCTTTGGCGTATTTAAAGTCAGAGAACGAAGTTATGTCGTTCCAGTTGCCGCCTACAGACAGCTCAGCCGTGTTCTCCGCCGGAATGTCCTTTGTCGTTATGGTGATAAATCCGCCCGTATAGTCAGCCGGATATTCAGACGACGGAGTCTTCACAATCTGCATGTTGTCAATCTGTGAACTTGGAATAAGGTCGAAAGAGAAAGCTCTTGAGTCGGCTTCCGAACTCGGCACTGCTCCTCCGTTGATCCAAACGTTGTTGTAGCGCTGAGAAAGTCCGCGCACCATGACAAATTTGTCGTCGATGAGGCTCACGCCCGGCACTCGGCGTATCACCTCTCCTGCGTTAGTGTCCTGTGTCTTTGTTATTTCCTGTGCCGATACGTTGCTCACTATGACGGGACTGCTCTTGGTCATCTGTATTACCGCGATCTCCGTATTCTTCCTAGCCACGCCGGTAACCGTAACCTCCTTCAGCGTCTGTTCGTCGGGTGTGAGCTTTATCTCTAACACCTGTGGCTGAGCTTCAGCCCGAACCCCGTCAATTTTTTTAGTCTTGTAAGAGATGTATTTTATGGTTAAAGTATAATTTGCGTTTTCGTCGAGTCCGCTGAACGTGAACAGGCCGTCGATGTCTGTTGCAGCCGCTTTGGCCGTTCCTTCAATCTGCACGGTTGCTCCGATGAGCGCCTCGCCTGTCGTACTGTCTGTAACTTTTCCCTTAATGTCTGCCGCGTATGCTCTGAATGCTGTCAGGATGAATATCAGCGCCACGGCTAATCTTAACCTTTTAATCATACTTTGAAATGCTTTCTATCGTTTACGGCTGCAAAGTTATATGCGGCATGTTGCAATAAGGTTAACGCCATGTTATGAAAGACTGACAAACGTGTTGCAATGGCGTAACGTTTATTTTCATTGTGTGACAGCTTCTATGCGGGCATAAATCATTGACGCAGGAATGAAATAAAAACGCCCTGCCGCCGTTCTTATAATATATATGATAACACTACTGCTGGCGGTCGCACTGACGGCCGCGCCATACGACAGCACCTCGGTTGCCGCAGACGACACCATAGCGGCTAAAGACAGACTTAAGGCCGAGGCTTACCGGGCTAAGCGCGAGATAGACAAGATACTCGACATGCGCGACAGCCGGGCGCGGAGCCGTGTAGACACAAGCTATATTGAGCGCACGCCGCAGCGGCTGCGCTTCAGGCTCACGCTCAACGCCTCGGGCTCTGACATACGCACGCGGGGTGTCAATGCCGACGGCAACTTCAATACGGAGATGAAGGCGCAGAACAAATACACCGTAAGTCTCAGCGCCGCTTACCGCGGACTGTCGCTCAGCGTGGCCATGAACCCGGCACATCTTGCGGGCGAGAAGAAAGACTATGAGCTGAACATGAACGCCTACGGCAACAAGTTGGGCGCCGACGTGATATTCCATTCGGCAAAGACTTTCGAGGGCAATGTCCACACTCAGCGCGGCGACATCAGCATACCGGCCGGACTGATAAGTCAGAACATGCTGACGTTCAACGCCTATTATGCCTTCAACGGCCGCCGCTTCTCTTATCCTGCCGTGTTCAGCCAGTCGTGGATGCAGAAGCGCAGCTGCGGAAGCCTCATGCTTGGCGCCTCGTTCATGGGCGGAGTGCTCAAGGCGCGCCACGACGACGTTATAGGCAACCCTGAGTCGAGGCTAAGCATACTCTGCGTCGGCTTAGGCGCGGGCTACGGCTACAACCTTGTGCTGCGTCACGGCTGGCTCATACATCTGTCGGCGCTGCCCGAACTTGTGGTCTACAGCCGAAGCAGGCTGACAACAGGCGGCAGCCGCACCAGGATGCCCTATAGGTTTCCCAACATAATAGCCGTGGGGCGCATTGCCGTGATCAGGCATTTCGGCCGCTATTTCGCCGGGTTTACCTCTGTCGTAAACACCTCGCAGCTTGGCGACCGCGACGAGCTGCTGCTGAACATCACCAAGTGGCGCGCACGCATCTTTATAGGCATAAAGATCTGAGGCGTGCCGGCAGGATGTGAATAACTCTACACAGACGCTTTCGGCTTTTGGAACGCATCGGACGATGAATCTCGTATATTTTTTTGAACAGAAACTCGTCACTCGTCACATTCGTGTGCAAGACATTGATAGTCAGTCTTTTGTAGTGTGACGAGTTGAAAATCCAACTCGTCACATAAGCGTCGCAAACCTGATGCGTGATGAGTTGAAACGACAACTCGTCACGCTGCAATACGTTGATTATCAGAAGGTTAAACCATTATGTGACGAGTGATGAGTTTTTAGGAAAAATATTTTTCGTACAGATTTGTTATATTTACTGATTTAGGTTGACCAGCTCCCCGCCTGCTCCTGACAGAGGTTGACTCAGCCCATGCAGGCAAAAGCTATCCTTTTGTGTCGTAAAAGACCACATTCTGCAGTCTGAAAGCATATCTTTCGCAAGGCAAAAGACCGCGTTTTGCCAGACAAGGTTTTCGTCAGATTTTTCTTGACATAGCCCGTTATGCCTGCGAAAAATCTGACTAAAATCCGCTAAGCAAAAATACAGACCAAATCCTTATGCCTGATTTGGGATAAAAACACCGGAGGGACATGCGTCATGGCGCATGCCCCTCCGTCAAACTGAATCATAAAAAACATGTATTAAGCCGTATGCGGCCTGATGCGCATTGGGGGTTAATCTTCACCCCAGATGCTCTTGTGCTCAGGCGCGAGCATAGGGTTGTCGCTGACTTCGTCGTTCCATCCGAGATCTGTATCCGATGTCGGGGGAATATTAGAGGCCTGCATCAGGTTGCCTTCAAACTTTACTTCTACTATTTTACATTCCGGTTTTATATACTTTTCCATAATATGTTTCTCCTTTATCTGTCTTATTTAATGTTGTTGTTTATTTCACTGCTACTTTCTTACCGTCTACGATGTATATGCCTTTGGGCAGCTTGTCGAGGCTCTTGCCTGCGTAGACGCCGGTTACGGTGTAAATCTTCTGGCTGTTGTCGTTGCCGTTCATAACGCCGTCTATGCCAGTTGTGCCGCCGTCGCCGTCGAGCGAGAAGCCTTCAGGAGCCTGCGATGCGTCTGTTATGTCGATGGCAAGGAATGCGCGGTTGGCTGTGTATTCGAATGCTGCGCCGTCGGCTGCGCCCCAGTAGAATCCGCATTTGCCGTCGTTGCCAAGTGCAAGCTTGTAGTATTTAACGTTGGTTCCCTCAACAAATGTCATTCCGTCTGCGTCAACGTTGTCTGCGCCATAGAGCATGTTGCCTGCAGGAGCCGTTTCTTCAGATGTAGTGTAGTTCACAGTGTAGTCGCCTTTCTCGCCTTTAAGCACGATAGGAGTCTTAGCAGGAACAACAGTGCCCGGCTGATAGTTGTAGCTTATGGTGAGCTGGCTTGTCTCATTGTTGGCTTTAGTTACAATTCCACCCTGCACATTCTCCGGCATTACAAACGCCTTGTCGGTGTAGTATGTGGCGAAGCCGGCGTCGGTTATTGAGAATGAACCGGTGGTAGGCTCTGACACTTTTTCCCATACAAAGGTTATGTCTTTGATGTATAATGCTCCGTCGTTGCTTCTTATTCCAACATAAGGATAGTTGCCTTCGATGGTCAGTGTTGTTTCACCTTTTGCTAAGCTGCCGATAAGTTCACCTTGGTTTGTATTACCACTTGTTTCATAAAGTTCTGCTGCACTTGTATATGGATTTGTATTTCCGTAGATATCAATTTGTCTGGCGTTAGCAGTTGAATTATCCCATGTTATAATTATCTGAGATATTCTTCCACCTGATGTTGTAGCAACAATTCCAGAATTACTTTTATCTGATCTTAATTGTATAGAGCCATTTTTATTGGCAGAATTACCTGCATAAACAGCACCAGAAGTCTTTGTTACGCCGGAGAAATCTTTATAAGAATTAGCTTCTCCTTTCAAGTCGGCGGCTGTGATAACATCGCTATAAACCTGCTGGTTCGGGTCAACGATATTCACTGTGCATGTTGCAGTTGCGCCTGTGTATTTGTCGCTTTCTGCCATTGTAGCAGTAACTGTTACGCTTCCGGCTGTAGTGCCAGCCAAGAATTCGCCTGATGTTTCATCTATATACCAGTCGCCTTCAGTTGCAGAATAAGTTATTTGTGCATCCGGATTGTTTGATACGGCTTTCAGAGTAATTATCTCATCAAAGTTCACTGTATATGATGGCTGTTCAAATTCGAGTGTTGCGGCGGTCTTGTTTACCGTAAGTTCATACGAAGACTTAACCTCAGGGTCAGATGCCAGTGTGGCGGTTATAGTGGTAGTTCCTGCGCCTACGATGGTTATCTGTCCGTCTGTCTCACCGATAGTGGCAACGCTCTTGTTTGAGCTGTCGTAGTTTACTGCTCCCTCGTATGTGTTAGTCAGGGTAGGCAGAGCGCTTATGTCGCCGTTGTTGATATCTATTTCAGCCGATGTTGCTGTCCATGAGAATGTGTTTGTGTTTTCAGACTTTGTTATGTCGTCCTGTGAAAAGACGTTCAACTGCTTTGTGTCGAAGTAAATTCCGAGAACTCCAATTATGTCGATTGTTTCTCCCAATGTCATTGAGATAGACTCGTCGGCTGCTCTTACGGCTAATGTTGTTCCGTTTTGTGAAATCTCGCCGTTTCTGTTGCTGAAAGCAGAAGTTACTTCAGCTGCGGTTACTTTAACAAGGCGTGATTCATATTTGTCGTAGTTGTTTGTAAGTTCTTCAAGAGTAACTTCTGTCGGAGCTACTGCTCCTCCGTCTGTTATAGTTATGTCGCCTTCGATGCTTATCAGTTCGGCCCAGTTGTTATACATAAAACCTTTTACAGTGGCTGTGCCGTTGATAACCTGGCCTTCTTTTAAGTCGTTGTTATACTTGAAATATTGTATACCGGTTTCGTTTTCTTCGATAAATGCATTGTTGCCGCTAACCTTTGTTACAACGGCATTGTTCAGGCTTACAATATATTCTTTAGCGTCCTTTTGGCTTGTTACGTTGTCTTCTCTTATCTTGGCGCGCAGTTCGGCAAGTCCGTTCAGCGCATTAATCTTTGTATATGTGGCTGATACTTCACTGCTATTTTCCAATGCTCCGCTAGGGTCAACCGTTATGGCGCGTATTGTTGTTGTGGCGTCTATAGTAAGTCCTTCGCTTGGAAACTCAGTTGAGTTGGCGTCGAGTGTAGCCTCCGGGTCTGTAGTATAAACAATCTTTCCGCCTTCAGTGGCTGTTATATGGATATAATTCCAATAAATATAAAAAATGTGAATAAATTATTGCTTTGAAACTAATTTATAATGAAAACGTAAAACTATATATGTTACGTGCTTGTTTGTCGATTTGTTTTTGCGCCTTAATCTTATTCGTTATATGAGTTTTGCGGCATGTCATGGCTTTATACTTTTGTAGGTAATAAAGCTAAAATGACGTTAAAGACTTTGTGTTTTGGCGTGCGGCAGGATGACATAAATGCATATTTTATTATTTTTGTGGAAACATTAAACACCGGCGCTGTACGGGATGTATTCGCTGCGACACGCCAAATATAATACGAGGATATGATGAAACATACTGTTTTGCTGACATTCTTTATGGCACTGACCGGCCTTTCGGCACACGCCGCCGGCTATGACGACAAGGCCATGCAGGTGAAGGAGATAAGGCTGAGTAACGGACTGACCGTGTGGATAAACGAAGACCACTCGCTGCCTAAGGTGTTCGGCGCCGTGGTGGTGAAGGCTGGAGCTGCCGACTGCCCCAATACTGGTATTGCACACTATTTTGAACATATGATGTTCAAGGGCACAGACAAGATTGGTACGGTGGACTATGAGAAGGAACGGCCGTGGCTCGACTCGATATCTGCCAAATACGACCTGCTGGCGCATACCGCTGATGAGGCAACGCGCCGGCTGATACAGGCCGACATAAACCGGCTTGGGGCAAAGGCTGCCGAGTATGCCATACCCAACGAGTTCAGCAACCTTGTGTCGCGCTACGGAGGTTCGGGGCTTAACGCCGCAACGAGCCTCGACTATACCGTATATTACAACACGTTTCTGCCGCAGTATGTAGACCAGTGGGCGTCGCTCAACAGTGAACGCCTTGTCAGTCCCGTGTTCCGCCTCTTTCAGAGCGAACTCGAAACAGTGTACGAAGAGAAAAACATGTATGCCGACAATGTGCTGATGAGCGCATACGAACGCGTGATGGAAAACTTCTTCAGCGGCACGCCTTATGCCTATCCGATAATAGGCAGCACCGAAAGCCTGAAGAATCCGCGGTTGAGCGAGATGCAAAGCTTCTACGACCGGTATTATGTGGCAGGAAACATGGCACTGATACTTGCCGGCGATGTGTGTGCCGACTCCATAATGCCGCTGCTTGAGCGCACTTTCGGGCGTATAAGGGCAGGCGAGGCTCCGGCGCGTAGCGAGTTTACGCCCGTGTCGCTCGCATCGCAGCCCGAAGTAAGGCTGCGCATACCTTATCCTATAGTCAAGGGCGAGCTTATGGCATTCCGCACACCGCCGCACGGGCATGCCGACGAGGCTGCGCTCGACATAGCCGTAAGACTGCTGACAAACAACTTCGGTTCGGGCAAGCTTGACTCTATAAGCAACAACGGCGGCGCGCTTATGGCCACGGCCATGACTGCCGCGCTGAAGGATGCAGGCATAACGTTTGTGGCAGGAGTGCCGAGTCTGCCGTTCGGCTCGCGCAAGAAACTTATGCGCAGGTGCATGGAGCAGGTGGACAAGGTGAAAAACGGCGACTTCGGCGACAGCGACCTGCAGGCGCTGAAGATGGAAGCCGGACGAGAGCTGAAGCGCAAGCTGGAAGATGCCGACAAACGTGGATGGATGATGGTTGAGGCTTACGGCAACGGCGAAGACTCATGGGCGGAGTATCTTGCACGTGAGCAGGCAGTAGAGAATGTGAGCCGTGACGACGTGATGCGCGTGGCTTGCAAATATTTCAACAACGAATACATGGACTTCGTGAAGAAATACGGCAGCTATCCTTCCGACAAGGTGTCGCAGCCGGGATATAAGCCCATGCCTGCAAAGAACATAACGGCGCAATCGGCTTATGCCGCCATGCTCGACTCTATGGGGCACAAGGATGTTGAGCCGCGCATAATCGACTTCGACCATGATGCCTCTCGCATAAGTCTCGGCCGCATGGCGGAGCTTTATGCCGTAAAGAATAACGTCAACGATGTGTTCACCCTTCAGTTTATCTATAACAAGGGAAAGGTGGCCGACCCGCGTCTTGGTGTGCTTGCATCGTATATCGACGCGCTCGGCACCGACTCGCTTACAAGTCAGCAGCTGCGCCGTGCCCTGCAGAACGTCGGTTCTACGCTCGGTTTCAGTGCCGGCAACAATTCGTTCACCATATCCATGCAGGGCTTTGAGCGCAACCTTGAGCCTTCGTTGAGGCTGTTGGCCCATTTCCTCTCGTCGGTTAAGCCTGACAAGAAGCAGATGTCTGAATTGAAACGTGCGTGGCGCCTTAACGACATGGCGTTTGTGAAAGACAATTCGAGCATTGCAGAAGCTGCACTGTCGAAGATAGTCTACGGTGACAAGTCGGCTTATCTCAACCGTGTGTCTGTCGGTGATGTCAAAAAGATGAAGCCCGAAGAGCTTGTCAGCCTGTTTGACAGTCTGCAGAACGTGCAGCTGTCTGTCGTTTATTGCGGCAGCCGCGACGCAGCGTCGGTAGGGCAGGAGGTGAGCCGTCTGTTGCCTGTTGACAAAGCCTCTGAACCATATACTGACACATACAAGCCACTGATGCAGTATGACGCCCCGGCAGTGTATATATTAGACAACCCAAAGGCGCGCCAGACCGTAGTGGCCACATACACGCCGCTTGCCCCACTGCCAGACCAGGACGGGCGCACTTGTCTGCAGCTGTGGAGCCGTTATTTCGGAGGTGACATGTCGTCTGTGATGTTTCAGGATTTGCGCGAGCTGCGCTCGTTTGCCTATTACGCTTACGGCACGACCGAGTTGCCGTCGCCCGTGCTTCATGCTGACGCTCCCGTAGGCTTCACTACAATGATGGGCACTCAGGCCGACAAGACGATGGAGGCAGTGACAACGCTCGACAGTCTGTTTGCCTGCATGCCCGTGCGTGACAAAAACATGAGCGACGCCCGCCGCTCGATGCTCAACGGCATAAACAACGGTTATCCCTCGTTCCGCAACATAGGTCAGACCATAGCCCTGTATCGTGCGCAAGGCTATAAGGCCGATCCTGACGCCGCCCTGGCGGAGTCGTTGAAGACCGTTACAGACGAGGATGTCTACGACTATTATAATAAAAATGTGAAAGGCCGTCCCTACATACTGATTATAGTAGGAGATAAGTCGAAACTCGACATGCAGAAACTTTCAAAATACGGAAAGATAACAGAATTGAAGTTGGAGGAAATATACAGAATATAATTTTTTAATTCATAATTCATAATTGGGAACGCTGATTTTAATTCATAATTCATAATTCACAATTCATAATTGGAACTGATGATTTAAACTCATTCCTAATTATAAAGTGTAATCATAATTATCCATTCTCAATTCTCCATTCTCAATTATACAAAAAAATCCCGGCTTTTGGCCGGGACTTTTTTGTGTATAAATTAATTACAGGTTCGGGTTAATTTTGTTCCACTCAGAGATTTCAGGAACGATGTTCAGAGTAACCAACTCGTCGCGCATCTTGCAGAGGTGCTCGTAGCTAGCGTCGAGTTTAGCGTTCTCCTCAGCAGTTCCCTGCGGCATCTCATAGTGAGCGCCGGTTGTGTCGAGAGTAGTCTTCATAGCCATCATGATGTGGTTGTATTTATCGTTAGAAACATAAGTTCCAACAGGGAAACGGAAAGGCTCGCCACCCATCACGGCACGGATCATCTCAACAGAGAGATAAGCCGGGCTCTGGAATGAAGAACGTCCGCGGAGCTCGATAATCTTGGCACCACCCTTAGTAACGTCAACCTTCATCTGCTCCCACTCCTCGTTTGTGAACTCAGGTGTGCCGATGATTTCTGTCAGAGGTTTGCCGTCGATAGTTACGTGTGAGCCGAATACAGCCATCTGCTCTCCGTGACCACCATATGTAGCGCAACCTTCGATCTCGCTCTGCATAACGTTGAACTTCTTAGCCAGTGCGCTCTGCAGACGTGTAGAGTCAAGAGCAGCAAGAGTTGTAACCTGTGAAGGTTTCAGGCCAGAGTACAGCAGAGTTACAAGACCTGTAAGGTCAGCCGGGTTGAAGATGATAACAACGTGCTTAACGTCAGGGCAATATTCCTTGATGTTCTTGCCAAGTCCTTCAGCAATCTCGCAGTTGCCTTTCAGCAGGTCTTCGCGTGTCATGCCGGCCTTACGTGGAGCACCACCAGAAGAGATGATATACTTAGCGTTTGTGAAAGCTTCTTTTACATCAGTTGTAGCTGTTATCTTCACATCGCCGAAACCGCTCTGGCGCATTTCCTCAGCAACGCCTTCCGGTGAGAAAACGTCATAAAGGCAGATGTCGTTAGTCAGACCCATTGTGAGGGCTGTTTGAACCATGTTTGAACCAATCATTCCGGCTGCGCCGACGATTGTAAGTTTTTCGTTAGTTAAGAATTTCATAATAACTTGTGTTTTATTATTGTTAAGACATTCAATTGTCCTTGTTTTTTACCGTAATCGCAGGCATGGTGTGTCATACCTCTTTTTTTAATAGTCCGATATGCGGCTTTACTTTTGCAAATTTAGTAAAAAGAATGGATATAAAATATTTATTAGTATTTTAGTTTGTTATTAAATTTAAAAAGACATATCTTTGTAATGTCTATTTTGCAAAATCATATAAAATATTATGTGATTTCGTCTAAAATGGGCAAGCCTGCCCTTATATAGGGTACATACTGTGTCTCCATGCGTCCTTAATCGTCAGGAGATGTCCGGCTGTGCCGGCTTGCAGACCATAAATCGTGACGGGAGTTTCGGCTCATCCTATTTTAATATATATGGTGGTTCCGGATGTCATGGCTTGCAGCTGCACAGATGTCAGTATGGCGTGTGTTGTATTCATATTGTATGTTTTGCTTTTCTTGTCAGTAATATTATGAAAAGATTTTGCTTTTTGCTGGTGTTGTTGCTTCATGTTGTCTGCATGCATGCCTTGTATCGGGAGTTTGAAGGCAGGACTCACTATGAGGACTCTCTGCTGGAAACTGCCAAGAGACTGTCGGACAAGCGTAATTATAAAGAGTCTTTTGAGGTGCTGACAAAGCTGCGTGAGATGGCAGAACGCAAGAACGATTACGAGATGGTGTTCCATTGTCATATCAACTGGGCGTTCAATCTTGCCGAGATGCTCAATTATGACGACGCTTTAGACTATCTGTCGAAGGCATATAAGATTTCGGTGGAGAAACTCAGCAAGCGCGAGGAAATGTCAACCCTGAACAACATGGCATATCTTTACCTGAAAAGCAACAAGTATTTGCAGGCAAACGAATATTTCAAGCGCAACTATAATTATGCAAAAGAGATAAAGGATACAACCTTTCTGCGGGGATCTGCGCTCAACGTGGCCATTTCGGCGATAGATATGGGCAATCTTGAGGAGTGTAGGGTATATATGAATATAACCGAGCAGCTGGTTAAGCCCAATACAGAGGAATGGATGTCCCTGCAAGCCCTGAAGACCGACTATTTGTTTGAGACGCATCAGTATAAAGCTCTCATATCTTTTGCAAAACGTGTCATAAAGATGAACCTGTATCCGGATATAAGGCAGGACATAAGAATAAATATGTGTAAGGCCTATATCGAGATGAGAGACTATGACAGTGCAGTGGCAATGGCTAATGAAGGCATCGCTAACGAGACAGACCTTGTCAGAAAACAGCCTTTCTATGAAATTCTCAGTGAGGCATATCTCTGTATGAAACAATATAATCTTGCGTTTGCATACAAAGACTCGTTCATCGTAGCCAAAGACTCCATGCAGGTGCGTATCGACAGGGTGGCTTTCGAAAACAGCAGTATTCAGTTTGAACTGCTTAGGAAGGAGAAGGAGATAAGTGAATATCATGCCCGGGAAACCCGCACGCAGATTCTGATTGTCTTTATCGTGGTGCTGGTTGTAGTGCTGATATGGGCCTTGTCTAACCACATGGTTAAGGTGAAGCAGCGTCAGAAGATTGTGGAGCTGCAGCTCGAACAGGAAAAGAAAAATCAGGAGCTGCTGGCGAAGAAACTTGAAGAGCAGGAGGCGCAGAGTATGCTTGACCAGAAAGATTTTCAGCTTCAGCTTGAGAAGAAGAACCGCGAACTGATGTCTAAGGCTCTGTTCATGGCAAACAGAAACGAGGCCGTGCTGAATATTATAGACTCTTTGTCGAAGGATGTGAACATCGAAAAGAACTCACAACTCGATTTAAATATCCGTGAACTCAAGTCGCATCTTTCTGAAAATAAAGAATGGAGCTATTTTACAACTTATTTTGAAGAATCTAACAAAGAATTTGTCCTTCGGCTTAAAGAAAAGCATCCTAATCTTACCGCAAATGAGATAAGATTTATTTCTTTGGTGTATATCGGCCTGAATAATAAGGAAATATCCTCCCTTTTGAACATAACATCAGAGTATTGCAAAAAGAAAAAACAGAAAATTGCAAGAAAAATGGGACTTGAAGATACACATTCTATGTATCAATATCTTTTTTCTTTTAATGTGTAATCTCCTGTTTTAGGGCAAAAAAGCGATATATCCCCATAAAAACACTACTAGGGTCCCCTTTTTATCCCCCTAATAAGCTTGAAATTTAATAGGAATGTGCCTATCTTTGGAGCGAATTAAATTTTTAATGCTTATGAAGAATTTGTTTACAAGCAGGGGAACTGATAACAGGTTGTTGTCTACCCTTTTGATGTTGTTGGTGGCGTTGTGGACTGTTCCACATTATAGTAATGCCATGAACGTTCAGGCTCCTGACGGAGAGGACGAGTGCGTGTTGGATCTGAAAACTGCAGGAACGACAATCTCATTCAATGTTGGTACGTCTGATGCTGAGAGTGGTTCTATCAAGGTTGACTTCGGTGGTGGTAATGTAAAAGATTATGAAATAGGAAAAAAGGATACCATATTGATAGATGGGGAAGTAAGTGATGGCAGCGTTAAGGTTTATGGAAGCAAGACGCTCATAACATTTCTCTATTGCCCAATGGTTTCTTTGACGGGATTAAACGTGTCAAACTGCGAAAACCTAGAAATGCTTAGTTGCTATGGAAATGGCTTGTCTGTATTGGATTTGACAAAGAACAGCAAACTTTATTATATTGATTGTGGACACAATGTCTTGTCGGAGTTGGATTTAACACAAAATTCTGCACTTCTTTATGTTGATTGTCAAGATAACCGTCTTAAGAGTTTGGACATAACAAAGAATGAGGAACTTTTGTATCTTTATGCTCAGACAAATTTTGAAATGGGGAATATTGATTTCTCTCATAACAAGAAAATACGAGAGATTGCTGCTTATGGAGCTGCTAATATGACCAATATAGATGTTTCAAATAATCTTGGTTTGCAACGTTTGTCTGTTGATCAAACTGGACTGTCAACAATAGATGTTAGTAAAAATACTGAATTGCTCATACTTAGTATAGGACTAACAAAAATAACCACGGTTGATGTCAGCAAAAATACAAAATTGAGAGAGTTGTATCTTACTCAAAAAACACCTTACGAATATCGTCATAAGACATTGGACTTGAGCAATAACCCTGAATTGATAAGGTTGTTTGTTGCATATAATGATTTGACAGATTTGGATCTTTCTAAAAATCCAAAATTGCAGTCTTTGTTTTTAACTGGAAATAATTTGAAAAGTCTTGACCTTTCAAACAATAGTGATATAATAGAGTTGGAACTAAGATATAATTATTTCACATTTAATTCATTGCCTTTAGCCTATGATGCATTAAAAAACTATTCATATTATCCTCAGAAAGAAATGTCTGTAGCGAAAGAACTTTCTATAGAAGAAACCTTAGATCTTTCAAAAGACATATATGATTCTGAACATGAAACAACAGTTACTGTTTACCTTACAGATAGCAATAGTCCTTATGGATCAAGCACAAGGCTGACAGAAGGAACTGATTATACTTATGATAAAGGCGTAATTACATTTTTGAAAGCTCAAAGTGATAGCGTTTATTGTAGTTTCCAAAATGATAAATATCCAGGTCTTGAATTAAAAACAAGCCGTTTCCTTGTTTTGAATCCTGAGGATGTTGGAAAGTCTACACTTGCTGCCGATATGACAACAGGTTTGGCTGTTGGTGAGACATTTACCATGAACTTGTCTACATTCGGTAAGGATGAAAAGGTTGAGGTTGACTTTGGTGACGGTGAACTTAAAGAGTTTACTCTGTCTGACACGCCACAAGAGGTCAGCGGCGAGGTTAAGGGTGCAAACATAAAGGTTTATACTACTTCTGGTGTTCAGCTCAAAGACTTCGATGCTTCTGGAATGAAACTTACCAGTGCGAATATATTTAAATCTAAGGCTATAAGAAATCTTAACCTTAATAATAACGAGATTTCAGAAATAGACCTGTCTGGCAATTTGAAATTTAATTCTATTCAGCTTGACAACAATAAACTTACAACTTTGAGTCTAAAAGGACTTACGAATACTAAGATGCTTAGCTGTGACAATAATCAGCTTGAGAGCATAGTATTCGAATCTTCTGCTTCTGCTATGTCAGAAATCAGCTGCTCTGGCAATAAACTTAAGAACCTGTCTTTCTTAAGCAGAGCATCTTCAGTAGAGGTCCTAGACTTCTCACATAACGAGGTTTCCGACTATATGTTTACAACTATGTACAACATCCGTGACCTGAATATGTCATATAATAAGTTTAAGTCAGCAGATTTGGCATATAACACTAAGCTTGAGAAACTTAACATCGAGGGCAACTACTTTACATACAGCACATTGCCTCAGACTACGGCACAGGAGTTTGTTTACGGTAACCAGAATCCTGTAACTATTGCAGAAAAATCATTCATGGTAGATTTGTCTTCTGAGGTGACATTTAAGGGCAAGAATACCAAGTTTACATGGAAGACTGAAAGCGGAAATGTAATGGAAGAAGGTGTAGACTACAGCATTGAAAATGGTATTACTACATTCTTGAAAGTACAGGAAGAGAAAGTATATGCTGAGCTGACAAACGAGGCTTATCCTGATCTGACTCTTACAACAACTCTCGTTGAAACTTCTGAAAAACCGGAATTTGTGTTGGCTAATTTGGTTAGTACCGCAGAAGTGGGCTCTGAAGTAAGGATGATATTGGCTGCCAAGACTCCTAAGACTGTTTATGTGGATTTCGGTGACGGTAAACTGGCTGAATGTATGTTGGGTAGTGGAAATACAACATTGACATCACAGCTTGGTGCCAACAAGAATATAACAATTTACGGCTATGATGAGTCTTATTGTGACCTTACAATTCTGAGTATGTCCAACGTAGCTTTGGAAAAGGTTGACATCTCTAAATTGAAAGATTTGTCTACGTTGACATTATCTAACGCAGGCTTTACAGAGATAGATCTGAGCAACAACACTCTCCTCGGATTCCTGACATTGTCAGATTGTAACCTGGAGCAGATTGACTTGTCTAAGCTTACCAACCTTACAAACGTGACCTTGATCAATAACAAGCTTTCGGCAATAGACCTTAGCAATAATACAAAGTTGGCAACACTACAACTTAGTGGCAATAATTTTGAAAATTTGGTTCTTCCTGAGCTTCCAGCCTTGTATCAGCTGAGAGTTTCAGATAATAAGCTGAAGACTCTTGATGTTACTAATTGCCCGATATTACGCGAACTTTATTGTGACGGCAATAACCTTTCATCGCTCGATATGTCAGGCCAGGCAGATAAATATAGCATGGTATACGCTTACGACAATAACTTTAAGTTCAGCACTCTGCCTGTATTCGACATCTATAACCCGATGAACTATAAGTATACTCCTCAGAAGGACGTTGAGATTACTGTAGACGGTGGTAAGGTTGACCTGAGCAGCGAGTATATGGTGGCTGAGAATCCTACAGTTTACACATGGACAACAGAATCAGGCGCAACTCTCGTTGAGGGCACTGACTATACTATTGACAACGGCGTTACAACATTCATGAAGAACTTCGACGAGAATGTTTACTGCTCTATGACCAATGCGGCTTATCCTGAACTGACGCTGAAGACTATAGGCGTTAAGCCTGAGACAACAGGTATCGGCGGAATAACTTCAGACGAAGGCATTAAGGTTGAAAACGGAAACATCGTGATCACTGTTGACGGCGAGGCTAAGGTGCTCGTATACAACACAGCCGGCATGATGGTGCGTTCGTTCGACGTTGAGGGCGGAACCGTTGTAGTAGATGGTCTGGCAGGCGGCGTTTACATGATAGACGTAAGATGCGGCAGCCAGCGCATAGTTAAGAAAGTTATGCTTAAATAAATTTTTTAGGTTCTTAATGTAGTAAATTTTTCTGTGATGTCAGCGGGCAGGGGTTATCCCTTGTCCGCTGATTCTTTTTGTCTTAATCCTAAAAACGCTAAGTGTAGATACAAACGGCTTCCAAGGTATCTGCTAAAAAATAATCAGGTTATTTCTGTTTTAGTTTGCTGTTAAGTCTAAAAAGAATTATCTTTGTTCAGACTATTCTGAAAAATCTTATTCATTATGACGAACACTATTATAGAACAAAGACTGGCAGCCCTGCGCGACGTGATGCGCCGCGAGAGCATCGATGCGTTTATATTCCCTTCTACCGACCCTCACAACGGCGAGTATGTGCCCGAACACTGGGAGGGGCGCAAGTGGATATCCGGCTTCAACGGTTCGGCGGGAACTGCCGTGGTTACGATGGATGCTGCCGCGCTGTGGACCGACTCGCGCTATTTCCTTGCCGCTGCCGAGCAGCTCGAAGGCACGGAGTTTAAGCTGATGAAAGAGCGTGTTGAGGGCACGCCGTCGATAATAAAGTGGCTCGGCCAGAAGCTCTCTTTCGTTTCGAGTCCTGTTGTGGGCATCGACGGCATGGTCAATTCAGAGGCTTCGGTGGCAGAGCTCATTGCCGGACTTCGGAATGAGGGCGGCATTACCGTAAGAACCAACTTTGATCCGCTCAGGCAGATATGGACCGACCGTCCGCCGGTGCCGCAGAACAAGATAACCGTTCATCCGCTGGAGTATGCCGGAGAGTCGTGCGCCTCGAAACTGGAGCGCATACGCGCAATGCTGAAGGACATAAACGCCTGCGGAATGCTTGCCGCCGCGCTCGACGACATAGCCTGGACGCTCAACCTGCGAGGCTCTGATGTCCACTGCAATCCTGTGTTTGTGTCTTATCTGCTCATAACGTCACGCCATGCCACGCTGTTCGTTGACGGCGCCAAGCTCGATGACGGCGTGCGTGAGTATCTGAAGGGCGAGGGCGTAGACACCGCAGATTATAATAAGGTGAAAGATGCCCTGGCTGCATATTCTGAATATAACATACTGCTCGACCCGTGCGAGATAAACCATACGCTGTTCAGTGCCGTTAGATGCGAGAAGGTGGCGCAGCCGTCGCCCATACCATATATGAAGGCCGTCAAGAACAGTGCCGAGATAGAAGGCTTCCGCAGCGCCATGCTGCGCGACGGCGTTGCGCTGGTGAAGTTTCTGCGCTGGCTTAAGCCTGCCGTTGAGGCCGGCGGTGAGACCGAGATGAGCGTCGACCGCAAGCTGACATCGCTGCGCGCGGAGCAGAAGCTGTTTAAGGACATATCGTTCGACACCATTGCCGCCTATCAGGAGCATGGAGCCATTGTTCACTATGAGGCAACGCCCGAAACCGACGTGCCGCTGCGTCCCGAAGGGCTTATTCTGATAGATTCGGGCGCGCAGTATCTCGACGGGACCACCGACATAACGCGCACCATAGCCCTGGGCGATGTAACCGAGGAGCAGAAACTCGTCTATACGCTTGTGCTGAAAGGCCACATACAGCTGGAGCTTTGCAAGTTTCCGCGCGGCGCCAGCGGCACACAGCTCGATGCACTCGCCCGCAAAGACATGTGGCGCTACGGCTTCAACTACATGCACGGCACGGGCCACGGCGTAGGCTCATATCTCAATGTCCACGAAGGTCCTCACCAGATACGCATGGAATACAGGCCTGCACCGCTCGTTGAAGGCATGACCGTTACCGACGAGCCGGGCATATATCTTGCCGGACGCTTCGGCGTGAGGATAGAGAACACGCTGCTCACCGTGCCATATCGCGACACCGAGTTTGGCTCGTTCCTCGGCTTCGAGTCGCTTACGCTCTGTCCGATAGACCTCGCTCCGGTTAAGAAAGAGATGCTGCTGCCTGAAGAAAAAGAGTGGCTCAACGCATACCACCGCACCGTCTACGACCGCCTTTCGCCGCATCTCGAAGGCGAAGACCGCGAGTGGCTGGCATCGGCTTGTGCCGAAATCTGATGCCGTGAATCTTGCTTTTTATTGATTTACATGCTAAAATATGTAACATAACACCTCATCGGCAGTTGTTTTCCTGTAACTTTATAAGCGGAAGTCGTCCTTTAAGGAATACCTTGGGCTACTTCCGCTTATTTTATGTTTACAAGATGTATGGTATAAGACAGACGCTCATGATCTGAAACATTGTCATCTTATTATGTGTTTTGCCGCTCAAAGTGTCATCACAAAAATGTCATGATTTTCTGCCGAAATAGAAAACGGAGAGCGCTTTTATGGCTTGTATCGGTAAAGTATATTTACATTATCATGCAAAAGGCATGCTTTTGAAAAATTACTCGGCCACTTTTTAGTGGAAAAAGCACCGCTTTTAAGGCGAAAACAGGCCTGTTTTTTTATTGAAATAATAGCTTTTTTGTCCGAAATGGGACAAAAAATGTTGCACATATTGCCGGATTTTACCGTAACACATTGTAACACATAGGATTACGTTTGCACGCGAAAACTGCCCGAATTTTCGTCCAACAGATTTTAATTTTCAAATATCTCAGTATGAGAGCGTCAAAGAAAATCAAAAAGGAAGCTAAGTCCGTTTTTATTCAGCAATGTGATTTGCTTAGGTTTTCTTCCTTCATGAAATATTATCTTCAGGTTGCTGCATGCTGATGCCGGCAAATAAAAAAATAAAGTGTTTAAAGTTTTGATGAGACAAAAAATATTCTTATTTTTGTAAAATATTGCTAAATCTGCAGTCGGAACCTGTCTTAAAAGAATATTTGAACCCGTGAACGATACCAGAATATCGCCCCATAAGAATGTCGAATGAGCAATGCTGAAGGGGAAAAGAGTGTGAAGAATGGTCTTTTTTATACATTTATATAAATGTCTGATTCTGTCAGACCATGTGTTCAGACTGCTGGTGTGGAATTTTAATCATTATAAAAATAGTATGAAAAAACTTTTTGCTTTAATTGCTGTCTTTCTTATGCCTCTGACGATGTTTGCGCAGCGTCAGGCAGGCGAATTTTCTTTGCAGCCAAAGATAGGACTAACTTTTTCAGATGTAAGCGGCATTGACAATACTGCGTATAAAGCCGGAATAAAGGCAGGAGTGGAGGCCGAATATATGGCTACAAAATGGCTCGGAGTAACTTTAGGGCTTGATTATTCGGAGCGCGGATGCGGTTTCGACAAGTTTATTTGGGGGTATGCTTATCTTAAAGGGCCTTTGGAGGATCCCGGAACCGGACAAATAGACGATGACATGTATGATAAAGAACTTAAATTCTGGCAAGAAGATGGAGACGGGCATAAAGTGAAGCTTTCTTACCTCAGTGTGCCTGTAATGGCTAACTTTTATATATATAAAGGTCTCGCCGTTAAAGCCGGAGTGCAGGTCGACTTCATGCTGAGCGCAAAATATCCAAGGGGATACAAAGAGATATTTGACGGACAACCGTGGGACGGCAAATATACAGACATAAAAGACCGTTGCCGTAAGGTTGATGTTACCATACCTCTGGGACTCTCGTATGAATACAAACGTTTCGTACTTGATGCAAGATATGAATTTGGACTGCTCGACATAAAAGATGACGAGATTGTGGCGAAGAATCTTTCGACCGACGGAACCAGCTATTTTCTGGAGTATTACCTCCTTAACGGCAAATTGAAGCGTTCTTCGGCTTTCACCCTGACGCTCGGCTACAGACTGGGACTTTAACCCGGAGCTGTAGTCACAATTCACAATTCATAATTCACAATTCATAATTCATAATTCACAATTCATAATTTATAATTGGCTACGCCGAACCACGTTTCATATGCTCAATAAAACGTTTTGCATGGGCAATTTAACCGCTGAAAGTCAGGCAGATGTGAAAAATAAATACTTTTTGCTTAAAAAGCCTCTGAATATTTGGAAGATAAAAAAATAAGATGTAATTTTGCAGCCGCTAATAATAGCATGAAATTAAAAAATAAGTTTAACATATAAAATTTTAAGACAAAAAATGATCATTGTACCAGTTAAAGATGGCGAGAACATCGAAAGAGCATTGAAGAAATTCAAGAGAAAATTTGAGAAGACAGGTGTCGTAAAGGAACTTCGTGCACGTCAGCAGTTCGATAAGCCGTCTGTCTTGAAAAGGCTCAAGATGGAACGCGCTATTTACGTACAGAAACTGAGAGCTACAGAGGAATAACCAATATTGAATGGGTATACCGCTTAGGCGTTAAAAAGTAATGATAAGGTCCTGCGAATATTTGCAGCCGATATGATGGTGCGTTCGCAGGACGATGTAATTTTGCCGATAGGCTATTGGGGGGATGTACACGGAGTGACTGTGCCACATCCTTTTTTTATATATAAAAATGTGTAGCGTCTGTGTGCCGTTGAGGCATTGCTATTTTCTTATGGCGCTTTCGTCGTATTTTTTTTGAAAGCGAAAATCAATCACGTTTTTTTGTTATTATTGTTGTTGTGTGTGTAACAGCTTCGGCTGTCTGCATCGTGCTTGTAAGCATCAGCATTGGCTTTTCTCCTGTGTATGCATCCGGAGGGTAGGGCTGTGGGCGTATGTGGCTGTTGGGCTTGTTTCTGTATAGCCATTTGACATCCGGCCCTTTATATGGCGTTTAAAAAATGTGTCGGCGATGTCTGGTTTTGTTCAGGCAGTCTTGTGAGACGATTTAAAAAATGTGATTTTTGTAAGATTAAGGTTAAAAAAAGTAAAAGGATGAAGTTTTGAAATATAATTATTATCTTTGCATATATATGCATTTATGTTAAAGAGTGTAGTCAGGCTGGCATGGCTTGCCTTTCTTGGCTATAATCTTTGCAGAGGCTTAAGCCCGAACCTCTTGCGGCAAACAAATTCTATATACCTTAATATAGTTGGTTTGTAGGGATTGTAAAAACACATTAAACTTTACGCTATGAAAATTAACGGAATTATCAGAGAAATAGGTGATCTGAAAGGAAAACAGCAGGCAAGAACTGACAAGGTTTACACATAACGGATTTGCCGACAAATTGAAAACATTCATAATACATGACCAACTTATAAGTCGAAGTGGCGCAAAGCACGCTGATGCCGCTTGCTCGTGTTTTCCGCAAATATCTGATACAAATAAAAAATTAAACTATGAAACACTTTTTAGCCTTTATAATAGCACTGTTTGCATACACTGCGAATGCCCAGACTGGCATCACTGTTACCGGACGCGTGACAGACGATGCCGGCAACGCCATAGAACGCGCCACTGTGACGATGACACGGCTTGACGACGGAACAAAGCTGGCGCCTGTCATTACCGGCAACGACGGCACGTTCATGATAGACAGCATATCCGAAGGACGCTACACTCTCGGCATAACGTGCGTGGGCTATGACAAATACAATAAAAAACTGCGCGTAAGCGGCCCTCTCGATTTGGGCGCGGTCGTTATGGGCGGTTCTGCAAAAATGCTCGACGAAGTGACGGTCATGGCGGATTACTCGAGCGTGAAGTCAAACGGCACCATAACGGTCAGGGTAAAAGGCAATCCGCTGGCTAAAGGCCTGACTCTGCTGGATTTTATGAAATTTATGCGCGGCGTCAGCGTGAGGGGTGAGGATGTCAGTGTCTACGGACGACAAAACACCTTGATATATCTTGAGGAGCAAGAAATAACACAGGAGCAGATGAAGACCATTGACCCCACGATGATTTCACACATAGATGTGATAACCAACCCTGATGCCTCTTATGGTTTGGGTATTGGCGGCGTGATAAAAATTTATCTGCGTGACGACGGCGGTGTGCTCGGCACGCTGACATTCAATGGCAGAGCCAGTCAGGATGGTCTGTTGCGTGCCTTGCCGGGGCTGAATTTTCTATATGCGCGAGGCAAGGTGAGAGTAAGCAACCTGCTGACAGGCAGCCTGCACGACAAGTCGGTGCGGTCGCAGGTGCAGAACGACGTGGCGGACAATGTGGAAACACAAACCGAAACAAACAGCGTAACCAGGGGCAATGGCTATCTTATGGATAATCTCGCGCTGAGATATTCGCCTACTGATCTTGACAGAATCTATGTGTACGGAGGCGTGAGAATGAGTAACGGCGAAACGTCGACCAACAGCCATGACGGCACGGATTTCTTGAATATTAACAGTCTGTCGAACCCCCGGTATTATAGTGCCGGACTGCAATACAAACACTTTTTCCGTAAAGACAGTGTCAGCTATTTCTTTTTCAGAGGAAGTTATTCGGGGCAGGATTACAGCGAAGGCTTAAGCTATGTATTGAACTCCACTGCCGACAATGCCAGACTTGGCTATAATACGAATAACGTATGGATAGACCCGGTGTTGCATGTGGTGCTAAACAAAAAATCGAATTTAAATGCCGGCTTGGTTTACGGTTATATGTACGACAAGCACGACGACACGGGGACAACGCAGCTTGGATACATTCGTGACGGGCGCTATGTAAGCTCCGGCACCGACTATGGCGCATGGGTGGACTATAGCACGAAGATAGGCAAGTTCCTGTATGTGCAGGGAACGCTTAACTATCACGGGACGAAAACCGTATTTCGTGACCGTATTGACAGTAAAAACAATGTAGATTTATGGGAAGACGGAATATATCCGAGTATCTTTGCGCAATGGAATCTCAGCAAGGAGGAAAATCCGTCGCCGGCAAAAGAATTTTATATTAACTTCAACTACCAGTATTATTACTCCTTGCCGAATTATAACTATACACTGCCTACCGTTACATGGCAGGGACAAAATCAATACAGCATAGGTAACCCTGACTTGACAAAAGAAAATCGTCACGACTTTTATGTGTGGCTGGCATATCACAGAAAGTGGACCGTGTACTACGACTTCAACTATGGCGACAATTTGGTGAAGGTGATTATGCATGCTGACCCTGACCGTAAGGATACCTGTTTTACAAGGCCGGAAAACGCCGGATGGCAGATACAGCACAAGCTGTCGGTGGCATATCAGACTAAAGTCTTTGACTTCTGGTACACCAACACCGAGATGATAGTCAGAAACAGGCGCGAAAGCATGCCGGGAAAGTCTGTCAGTCAGACTTCGTTATATTTTTCAACCAGTAACAATTTTAAAATAGCCAAAAACTATGGCATAACACTCGACTTTGCAGCTTCGACCAAGACAAAGACGCTGTCGTATGAATATGACGGCTGGTTCAACCTCAATGCCCAGGCATATATGTCGCTGTTGAAAAACAAGCTGAACGTAAACCTCAGCTACAATGGCGTGTTCTATAACAGGCCGAAAATGACTGTGTATGGCGACGGATGGATGCTGACGCGCAAGTATCTCAGCCACAACACATCTGTAAGTCTGAACGTGTCGTGGAATTTCAGTATTGGCAAGAAGATAAAAGATAACCGTGACATGCCGTCGATAGGCTCCGCAGGAAGAGCAATTCCTACTTTCTGATTTTAAGCACGAGGGAATTATTCTGGTCCGGCTCTGATGAAATGTTGACGTATAAGGTTTCCTCAGTGCCGGATTTTTCTTTTTCCTGCTCATGATAGTTATTCCCTGTAAAGCGGAAAAGAATTTGGCGGAAAAATTTGGCGGTTCGGTTTTATTTTTGTAAATTCGTTGCCGAATAACATGGTTTGAGCAACTGTATTTATGATGATAAGAGAATTTTTGAACTACCTCCAGTTTGAGCGGAACTACTCCGCGAGAACCGTGAAGGAATACGGAGCAGACTTGAAAGAGTTTGAACTGTACTTCAAAAATTTGGATGCTCATCTCTCATGGGAGTCGGTCGACTCTGATGTCATCCGCGACTGGATGGAGAGTATGATGGATAAGGGAAACAGTGCGTCGTCGGTCAACAGGCGATTGAGCGCATTGCGTTCCTTTTTTCGTTTTGCCCTTTCCCGAAATCTTGTTAGCTCAGATCCGGCCCACGGTCTGACAGGCCCGAAGAAAAACAAACCATTGCCACAATTCGTCAAGGAAAGCGAGATGGACGAGCTGCTCAACGGCGGCATGTGGAATCTCTCTGACTATAAAGATGTGTGCGCGCGTACTATTATAATGGCTTTTTATGAGACAGGAATGCGCGCTGCCGAACTTATAGGGCTTGACGATGCCATGGTTGACCTCGAAGCCTGCCAACTGAAGGTTACTGGCAAAAGAAACAAACAGCGCGTCATTCCGTTTGGCCAAGGGCTGCGCGACGCGCTGTCGGCATATATGGAACTAAGAGACAAAGTCGTGACGAGGCTTGAGCCGGCGCTGTTTGTGTCGGCAAAGGGCCGCAGGCTCACTTATCCGCAAGTGAGAGTCTGCGTGTCGGACAATCTTGCGCGGGTGAGCTCGCTTAAAAAACGCAGCCCGCACGTGTTGCGCCATACGTTTGCTACAGCCATGCTTAATCATGGCGCCGGACTTGAGAGCGTTAAGAAGCTGTTGGGGCATCAGGAGCTGACAACTACTGAGATATATACTCATACCACGTTTGAACAGCTTAAGAAAGTTTACAAATCCGCCCATCCAAGGGCTTAACCCTTAAAATTACAAGGAGGTAACTATGGAAGTTAAAATTCAGTCAATCCATTTTGACGCTACTGAACAATTGAAGGCATTTATCGAAAAGAAAACTGCCAAGTTGGAAAAATCTTATGAGGATATTCAAACTGTAGAGGTTCAACTTAAAGTTGTTAAGCCTGCCACTGCCATGAATAAGGAAACAAGTATCACTGTAATGGTTCCCGGCTCACGTCTTTTTGTTGAAAAAGTGTGCGATACTTTTGAAGAGGGAATTGACCTCTGTGTGGACTCTTTGAAGGTCCAATTGGCGAAATTTAAAGAAAAATTGCGCAATAGATAAAAAAAATCGCGAAAAGTTTTGGAGATTAAAAAATAATGCCTATCTTTGCAGCCGTTTTAGGACACGTCCTTACAACAAGCGCCTAACGGCTGCTTAACGTTGCCTCTTTAGCTCAGTTGGCCAGAGCACGTGATTTGTAATCTCGGGGTCGTTGGTTCGAATCCGACAAGAGGCTCAAAAGAAAAGACGAGTTCTTAAACAAAGGGTGGTTACCAGAGTGGCCAAATGGGGCAGACTGTAAATCTGCTGTCTTTCGACTTCGGTGGTTCGAATCCATCACCACCCACTCAGTAGAAGTCTTGCGGAAATAGCTCAGTTGATAGAGCACTAGCCTTCCAAGCTGGGGGTCGCGGGTTTGAGTCCCGTTTTCCGCTCTCGCTGCTGTAATAGCTCAGTGGTAGAGCACTTCCTTGGTAAGGAAGAGGTCCCGAGTTCAAATCTCGGTTACAGCTCTACGACTTTCTAATTTTTTAAAAACAGAAAAAATACACGATTATTCATTAACAATAAATAAAAAGTAAAGCTATGGCTAAAGAGACATTCGTCCGTACCAAACCCCATGTAAACATTGGTACAATTGGTCACGTAGACCACGGTAAGACTACTCTGACTGCTGCTATCACAACAGTATTGGCAAAGAAAGGTCTTTCTGAAGTTAAGTCTTTTGACTCTATCGATAACGCTCCTGAGGAAAAAGAGCGTGGTATTACTATCAATACAGCACACGTAGAGTATGAAACAGAAAACCGTCACTATGCACACGTTGACTGCCCGGGACACGCTGACTATGTAAAGAACATGGTAACAGGTGCTGCTCAGATGGATGGTGCTATCATCGTTGTTGCTGCAACTGATGGTCCTATGCCTCAGACACGTGAGCACGTGCTTCTCGCTCGTCAGGTAAACGTTCCTCGTCTGGTTGTATTCCTGAACAAGTGCGATATGGTTGAGGATGAGGAAATGCTTGAGCTCGTTGAGATGGAAATGCGTGAGCTTCTCGATCAGTACGAGTATGATGGCGACAATACTCCTATTATCCGCGGTTCTGCTCTTGGTGCACTTAACGGTGTTGAGAAGTGGGAAGAGAAGGTAATGGAGCTGATGGCTGCTGTTGACGAGTGGATTCCGCTGCCTCCGCGTGACCTCGACAAACCGTTCCTGATGCCTGTTGAGGACGTATTCTCAATCACAGGTCGTGGTACTGTTGCTACAGGTCGTATCGAGACTGGCCGTGTTAAGGTTGGTGACGAAGTTGAGCTCCTCGGTCTTGGTGAAGACAAGAAGTCAGTTGTAACTGGTGTTGAGATGTTCCGTAAGATTCTTGACGAAGGTGAAGCTGGTGATAACGTAGGTCTGCTTCTCCGTGGTATCGACAAGAACGAAATCAAGCGTGGTATGGTACTCTGCCACCCGGGTCAGATCAAACCTTACAAGAAGTTCAAGGCTCAGATCTATGTACTGAAGAAAGAAGAAGGTGGACGTCACACTCCGTTCGGAAACAAGTATCGTCCTCAGTTCTACCTCCGTACAATGGACTGTACAGGTGAAATCTCTCTGCCGGAAGGCGTAGAAATGGTAATGCCTGGTGATAACGTAACAATCACTGTTGAGCTTATCTACGCTGTTGCATTGAACGTAGGTCTGCGCTTCGCTATCCGTGAAGGTGGTCGTACAGTAGGTGCTGGTCAGATTACTGAAATCATCGATTAATCATTATCAATGATATAAGTTTTAGGTTCTCGTCTTCCGGCGAGAACCTATTTTACGGGAATAGCTCAGTTGGTAGAGCACTGGTCTCCAAAACCAGGTGTCGGGAGTTCGAGCCTCTCTTCCCGTGCCAAAATAAAGATAATATGTTTAAAAAATTCGCAAATTACTGCAAAGTTTGTTACGAAGAACTTGTGCATAAAACAACATGGCCGACACGTGCCGAACTTACTCATAGTGCAATGGTTGTATTATCTGCTTCCTTGATCATTGCAGTTGTAGTGTTCATTATGGATTCCGTGTTCCGGTTTGTTATGAGTACGATCTATCCTAATTAATCGTAAAAAGGAAAATGGCTGAATCAGGAAAAAAGTGGTATGTATTGCGTGCTGTCAGTGGTAAGGAGGCTAAGGTAAAAGAATATATCGATGCCGAACTTAAGCACAACACGCTTCTTTCAACTTATGTTTCTCAGGTACTTATACCTATGGAGAAGCATGCTTCTTTGCGTAATGGCAAGCGTGTGGTTAAAGAGAAGATTTCTCTCCCGGGCTATGTCCTCGTAGAGGCAGAACTGAAAGGAGACGTGGCACATACACTGCGCTTCATACCTAACGTACTTGGCTTCTTGGGCGGATTGGATAATCCTACCCCTGTTAAGCAGTCTGATATCAACCGTATCCTTGGAACGGCTGAAGAGTCAGTGCTGACGGAAGAAGTAAATATTCCGTTCTGTGTTGACGAGACAGTGAAGGTTACTGATGGACCGTTCAGCGGCTTTAGCGGTGTCATTGAAGAAGTGAATACCGAGAAGCACAAACTTAAGGTTATGGTTAAGATCTTTGGACGTAAAACTCCATTGGAATTAGGTTTTATGCAAGTTGCAAAAGAATAACGTGTTGTTACGGACACGTGTGTTCTTTTATAAAATCTCAAATTTTTTTAATTAACAAAAGAAATGGCTAAAGAAGTTGCTGGATTAATCAAATTACAGATTAAAGGTGGCGCTGCGAATCCTTCACCACCAGTTGGACCGGCTCTCGGTTCAAAGGGTATTAACATCATGGGATTCTGCAAGGAATTCAACGCCAGAACTCAGGATAAGGCTGGAAAAGTGCTTCCGGTTGTTATCACTTACTACACCGATAAGTCATACAGCTTCGAAATTAAGACTTCTCCTGCTGCTGTTCAGCTGCTGGAGGCAGCCAAGGTTAAGAGTGGTTCTGCCGAGCCTAACCGTAGAAAAGTGGCTTCTGTGACATGGGATCAGATCCGTGCCATTGCAGAAGACAAAATGGCTGATCTTAACTGCTTTACCGTAGAGTCTGCGATGAAGCTTGTTGCTGGTACGGCTAGAAGTATGGGCATCTCAGTTAAAGGGGACTTCCCTGGTAAATAATTTATAACTTCAAGAAAATGAGTAAACTGACAAAAAATCAAAAATCAGTAGCTGATAAGGTTGAAGCAGGGAAAGCATACTCTTTGAAAGAGGCTGCAGAGTTGGTTAAGGATATTACTACTACCAAGTTTGACGCTTCTCTTGATATTGATGTACGCTTGGGCGTTGACCCGCGTAAGGCTAACCAGATGGTAAGAGGCGTTGTGTCTCTGCCTAACGGAACTGGTAAGGTTACACGCGTGCTCTGCCTTTGTACTCCTGATGCTGAAGCTGCTGCAAAAGAAGCAGGTGCTGACTATGTAGGTCTTGACGAGTATATCGAAAAGATCAAAGGTGGATGGACAGATGTTGATGTTATCATCACAATGCCGTCATGCATGGGCAAGATTGGTCCTTTAGGACGTGTTCTTGGTCCGCGTGGCTTGATGCCTAACCCTAAGAGCGGTACTGTAACTATGGACGTTGCAAAGGCTGTCAAGGAGGTTAAGCAGGGTAAGATCGACTTCAAGGTTGACAAGGCCGGTATCATCCATGCATCAATTGGTAAGGTTTCTTTCACTCCGGAACAGATCTATCAGAATGCGAAAGAATTTATCGCTACTGTTATTAAACTGAAACCTTCTGCTGCTAAAGGTACATACATCAAGAGTATCTTTATTTCTAGCACTATGAGTAAGGGTATCAAGATTGATCCTAAATCAGTTGAATAACTCTAAAAGTTTTGTAAGATGAAGAAAGAAGTAAAAGATACTATAGTTGTTGAACTCGGTCAGAAGCTGAAAGAGTATTCTCATTTCTACCTCGTTGATGTAACAGGTATGAATGCTGGTGCTACAAGTAAGCTCCGTCGCGAGTGCTTCAAGAACGAAATCAAGATGGTCGTTGTAAAGAACACTCTTCTTCACAAGGCTTTCGAGGCTTCGGATGTTGATTATGAGCCTTTGTATGGCTGTCTGAAGGGTAACACTGCTGTTCTCTTCTGCAACACAGCTAACGTTCCAGCTAAGATGCTGAAAGGTTATGTAAAAGAGAGTATTCCTGCATTGAAGGCTGCTTATGCAGAGGAAAGCATCTATGTTGGTGCTGACAAGCTGGAAGAACTCGCAGCTCTCAAGAGCAAGGACGAAGTTATTGCAGACATTGTTGCATTGCTGCAGTCTCCTGCAAAGAACGTTGTTTCTGCTCTTCAGTCAGGCGCTCACACCATCCATGGTGTACTCAAAACTTTAGGCGAGCGTCCTGAGTAATTTTAACACCCAAACATTAATATTTAAAAACATTAAAATTTAAAATAAAATGGCAGATATTAAAGCTATTGCTGAAGAATTAGTAAATTTGACAGTTAAGGAAGTAAACGAGTTGGCAACAGTCCTGAAGGACGAGTATGGAATTGAGCCCGCTGCTGCAGCTGTTGCTGTTGCTGCTGGTCCTGCTGCAGGTGGTGCTGCAGCCGCAGCTGAGGAGAAGACATCTTTCGATGTTGTACTCGCTGAGGTTGGTGGTGCAAAACTGCAGGTAGTTAAGGCCGTTAAAGAGGCTTGTGGTCTTGGTCTGAAAGAGGCTAAGGATCTCGTAGACGGTGCTCCTTCTACATTGAAGGAAGGTCTGTCTAAGGACGAGGCTGAGAACCTGAAGAAGGCTATCGAAGAGGCTGGCGCTAAGGTTGAGCTCAAATAATTGAGACAATAAAAAATATTTCGGGTTAAGATTCTCCCAGTCGGAGAGTCTTAACCTTTTTGTGTCTTTTATTAATACCATGCAGTCAACCACCGCTGCAAGGTGTAGGTCAAGATTCATGACTTTGAAATCTGCGGCCATTTATTTTCAAGGTGGCATTTTTAACGGTAATAAAAATCTGTAATGGCTTCAAAAATTGTTGATAACAGAGTGAATTTTGCCAGCGTGAAGAATCCGATGCCGTATCCGGATTTCCTCGATGTGCAGTTAAAGTCTTTCAGAGACTTCTTACAGTTGGATACTCCGCCAGAGGAACGCAAGAATGACGGTTTGTATAAGGTCTTTGCTGAAAATTTCCCTATCACCGACACACGTAATAATTTCGTTCTTGAGTTCTTGGATTACTATATCGACCCGCCCCGTTACACCATCGACGAGTGTCTTGAGCGTGGACTTACATATAGCGTGCCCCTGAAGGCTAAGATGAAACTGTATTGTACTGACCCTGACCATGAGGACTTCGGTACTTTCATTCAGGATGTTTTCCTCGGCACTATTCCTTATATGACTGATAACGGCACATTTATCATAAATGGAGCCGAGCGTGTTGTTGTATCACAGTTGCACAGATCTCCCGGTGTGTTCTTCGGACAGGGCGTTCACGCCAACGGTACGGTGCTTTATTCGGCACGTATCATCCCGTTCAAGGGCTCATGGATTGAGTTTGCAACCGACATCAACAATGTGATGTATGCATACATCGACCGTAAGAAGAAGTTGCCTGTTACAACACTTTTGCGTGCTATCGGTTTCGAGACCGATAAGGATATTCTTCAGATATTCGACCTGGCTGAGGAAGTTAAGGTCAACAAGAAGAATATGAAGGATGCCATTGGCCGTAAGCTTGCTGCGAGGGTTCTGAAGAGCTGGAACGAGGACTTCGTTGATGAGGATACCGGTGAAGTTGTTTCTATCGAGCGTAACGAGGTTATCATGGAGCGTGAGACAGAAATCACAAAGGACAACATCGACGACATTATCGACAGTGGCGCTTCGACAGTTCTTCTCCACAAGGATATTGATTCTGCAAGCAAGTATTCAATAATCTTCAACACATTACAGAAAGACCCGAGTAACTCTGAGAAGGAAGCCGTGCTCTACATCTACCGTCAGCTGCGTAATGCAGATCCTGCCGATGATGCAAGTGCACGTGAGGTTATCCAGAACCTGTTCTTCTCTGACAAGCGTTATGACTTGGGTGATGTAGGCCGTTACCGTATCAACAAGAAGTTAGGTCTAGATACAGACATGGATGTCCGTATCCTGACTAAAGAAGATATAATCGAAATTATCAAATATCTTATACAGCTGGTTAACTCTAACGCCACTGTAGACGATATCGACCACCTCAGCAACCGCCGTGTACGTACAGTAGGCGAGCAGCTGAGCAACCAGTTCTCTATCGGTTTGGCACGTATGAGCCGTACCATCAGAGAGCGTATGAACGTTCGCGACAATGAGGTGTTTACTCCTACAGACCTTATCAACGCCAAGACAATATCGAGTGTTATCAACTCGTTCTTCGGTACCAACCCGTTGTCACAGTTCATGGACCAGACCAACCCGCTTGCCGAAGTAACTCACAAGCGCCGTCTGTCTGCCCTTGGTCCTGGTGGTCTGTCAAGAGAGCGTGCCGGTTTCGAGGTGCGTGACGTTCACTATACACACTACGGACGCCTTTGTCCTATTGAGAGCCCTGAAGGTCCTAACATCGGACTTATCTCGTCTCTTTGTGTTTACGCTAAAATCAATGAGTTGGGATTCATCGAGACTCCTTACCGCAAGGTTAAGGACGGAATTGTTGATCTCGACAATGACCATATACTTTATCTTACTGCTGAAGAGGAGGAAGACCATATCATCGGTCAGGGTAATGCTCCGCTGAACGACGACGGTACGTTTATCCGCGAAGTGGTTAAGTGCCGCCAGGATGCCGACTTCCCCGTAGTGCCTCCTTCGGAGGTTGACCTTATGGACGTATCTCCTCAGCAGATTGCATCTATTGCTGCCGGACTCATTCCTTTCTTGGAGCACGACGATGCTCACCGTGCGTTGATGGGTAGTAACATGATGCGCCAGGCAGTTCCTCTGCTTCACAATGAGGCTCCTATCGTAGGTACCGGTATTGAGAAGCAGGTATGCGTTGACTCACGTACTATGATCACAGCCGAAGGCGATGGCGTAATCGAGTATGTTGATGCAACTACAATACGTATCCTTTATGACAGAACTGAGGAAGAAGAGTTCGTAAGCTTTGAGCCTGCTCTCAAGGAGTACAGAATACCTAAGTTCCGCCGTACTAACCAGAACATGACCGTTGACCTCCGTCCTATTTGCGACAAGGGACAGCGTGTAAAGAAGGGCGACATCCTTACAGAAGGATATGCTACAGAGGACGGCGAGCTGGCACTCGGACGCAACTTGCTTGTTGCTTACATGCCTTGGAAGGGATACAACTATGAGGACGCTATCGTGCTCAACGAGCGTGTAGTGCGTGAGGATATTCTTACTTCAGTACATGTGGATGAATATTCGCTCGACGTTCGTGAGACAAAGCGCGGTATGGAAGAGTTCACAAGCGACATTCCTAACGTCAGCGAAGAGGCTACCAAAGACCTCGATGACAATGGTATAATCAGAGTTGGTGCTCGTGTAGAGCCGGGCGATATCCTTATCGGTAAGATTTCACCTAAGGGTGAGAGCGATCCTTCACCTGAGGAGAAACTGCTCCGCGCTATCTTCGGCGACAAGGCTGGCGACGTGAAGGATTCTTCACTTAAGGCCAATCCTTCTCTTACCGGTGTCGTTATCGACAAGAAACTGTTCTCACGTGCCGTTAAGACACGTTCTTCTAAGCAGCAGGACAAGATCGTTCTGGCTAAGATCGACGAAGAGTATGCTGCCAAGATAGACGACCTGAAGGATATTCTTGTTGACAAGCTCCTCACTCTTACAGACGACAAGACGTCTATGGGTATCAAGGATTATACCGGTGCCGAGATTATTACAAGGGGAAGCAAGTTCACAATGGCTCAGCTGAAGAACCTTGAATATGACGGAATACAGTCAAACAACTGGACTAACGACGAACATACTAATGAGCTGATACAGAAGCTGATTATGAACTTCATCAAGAAGTACAAGCTCCTGGACGCTGAACTCAAGCGCCGTAAGTTTGCAATTACAATCGGTGACGAGCTGCCCTCAGGCATCCTGCAGATGGCTAAGGTTTACGTTGCCAAGAAACGTAAGATCGGCGTAGGTGATAAGCTTGCCGGTCGCCACGGTAACAAGGGTATCGTTTCTAAGATTGTACGTCAGGAAGATATGCCGTTCCTCGAGGACGGACGTCCTGTAGACTTGGTTCTTAACCCGCTGGGTGTGCCTTCACGTATGAACCTCGGACAGATATTTGAGGCTATTCTCGGTGCAGCCGGTAAGCGTCTTGGCGTTAAGTTCGCAACACCTATCTTCGACGGTGCCAAACTTGACGACCTTCAGGAATGGACCGACAAGGCAGGTCTGCCGCGTCTCTGCTCAACACACCTCTATGACGGTGAGACTGGTGAGATGTTCGACCAGCCGGCAACGGTAGGTATCACATACTTCCTTAAACTCGGCCACATGGTTGAAGATAAGATGCACGCCCGCAGCATCGGTCCGTACTCTCTTATCACACAGCAGCCTCTTGGAGGTAAGGCACAGTTTGGTGGTCAGCGTTTTGGTGAGATGGAGGTTTGGGCTCTCGAGGCATTCGGTGCTAGCCATGTGCTTCAGGAAATCCTTACCATCAAGTCTGATGACGTAGTAGGCCGTTCAAAGGCTTACGAGGCTATCGTCAAGGGCGAGCCTATGCCTACACCGGGCATACCGGAGTCTCTCAACGTGCTGCTGCACGAGCTCCGTGGTCTTGGCTTAAGTGTTACCCTTGATTAATAACGAAACTCTTTACATAACAAATATAAACAAGAATTATGGCTTTCAAGAAAGATTCAAAGATAAAGAGTAATTTCACGAAGATTACTATCGGACTTGCATCACCGGAAGAAATCCTCGAAAGTTCTTTTGGCGAGGTTACCAAACCTGAGACCATAAACTATCGTACATATAAACCTGAGCGCGACGGACTTTTCTGCGAGCGCATCTTTGGTCCGACAAAGGACTATGAGTGTGCCTGCGGTAAATATAAGCGCATCAGATATAAAGGCATTGTCTGCGACCGCTGCGGTGTAGAGGTTACAGAGAAGAAAGTGCGCCGTGAGCGCACCGGACATATCGAGCTCGTTGTGCCTGTTGCACACATCTGGTATTTCCGTTCATTGCCTAACAAAATAGGTTACCTGCTCGGTATACCGACAAAGAAACTCGATTCTGTAATTTATTACGAGAAGTATATCGTAATACAGCCGGGTGTAATGGAAGGCCGTACAGATTCTGAGGGCGTTGAAATCAACGGTTCTCACAAGATGGACTTCCTTACTGAAGACGAATATGTAAACATCATGGACAACCTGCCCGACGGCAACGAATATCTTGATGATACAGACCCGAATAAGTTCATCGCCAAGATGGGTGCCGAGGCAATCTATGATCTGTTGGTAAATATCGATCTCGACTCTCTTTCTTATGAGCTTCGCGACCGTGCCAACAGCGACTCTTCTCAGCAGAGAAAGACCGAGGCCCTCAAGCGTCTGCAGGTTGTAGAGGCATTCCGCGGAAGCCGCAACATAAACAAGCCCGAGTGGATGATCATGAAGATTATTCCTGTTACTCCTCCTGAGCTTCGTCCGTTGGTTCCGCTGGATGGTGGTCGTTTTGCAACATCTGACCTCAACGACCTTTATCGTCGTGTCATCATACGTAACAACCGTCTGAAGAGACTTATGGAGATTAAGGCTCCTGAGGTTATTCTCCGTAACGAGAAACGTATGTTGCAGGAGGCTGTCGACAGCTTGTTTGACAACTCACGCAAGAGCAGTGCCGTTAAGAGCGATTCTAACCGTCCGCTGAAGTCTCTGTCTGACTCACTGAAAGGTAAGCAGGGACGTTTCCGTCAGAACCTTCTCGGTAAGCGTGTCGACTATTCAGCACGTTCAGTTATCGTTGTAGGTCCTGAGTTGAAGATGGGCGAGTGTGGTCTGCCTAAGCTTATGGCTGCAGAGCTCTACAAGCCGTTTATCATCCGTAAGCTCATTGAGCGCGGTATCGTCAAGACTGTAAAGAGCGCAAAGAAAATTGTAGACCGCCGCGAGCCGGTTATCTGGGATATCCTCGAGAATGTGATGAAGGGACACCCTGTATTGCTCAACCGTGCGCCTACACTTCACCGTCTTGGTATTCAGGCATTCCAGCCTAAACTTATCGAAGGTAAGGCTATTCAGCTCCATCCGTTGGCATGTACTGCGTTCAACGCCGACTTCGACGGTGACCAGATGGCTGTTCACCTTCCATTGAGCAATGAGGCAGTGCTCGAGGCACAGATCCTGATGCTTCAGAGCCACAACATCCTTAACCCTGCCAACGGTGCGCCTATCACAGTGCCTTCACAGGATATGGTGCTCGGACTTTACTATATTACAAAAATCCGTCCGGGTGCAAAGGGTGAGGGACTTACGTTCTATGGTCCGGAAGAGGCTATCATTGCGCACAATGAAGGCAAGTGTGACCTCCATGCTCAGGTAAAGGTTGTTGTGAAAGACCTTGATGCAGACGGAAAACTTGTTGACAAGATGGTTGAGACTTCTGTCGGCCGTGTGATTGTCAACGGCATCATACCTGAAGAAGTTGGTTATGTAAATAAGATTATCTCTAAGAAGAGTCTTCGCGATATTATTGCCGACGTAATTAAGGCTGTGGGCTTTGCCCGTGCCTGCGAGTTCCTCGACGGTATCAAGAACCTTGGTTATCGTATGGCATATCTGGCTGGTCTGTCGTTCAACCTTGACGATATCATCATTCCGAAGGAGAAGGCCGACCTCGTTGCAAAAGGTAATGAGGAAGTGCGTCAGATTACCGACAACTATAACATGGGATTCATCACAGACAACGAGCGTTACAACCAGGTAATTGACGCCTGGACACACGTAAATAACGAGTTGGGTGACGTCCTGATGAAGGAGATGACTGAGGCTGACCAGGGATTCAACGCCGTCTACATGATGCTTGACTCTGGAGCCCGTGGTTCTAAAGACCAGATTCGTCAGTTGGCAGGTATGCGTGGACTTATGGCAAAACCGCAGAAGGCAGGAGCTGAAGGTGCTCAGATTATTGAGAACCCGATTCTTTCTAACTTCAAGGAAGGTATGAGCGTGCTCGAGTACTTCATCTCTACCCACGGTGCCCGTAAGGGTCTTGCGGATACCGCTATGAAGACTGCCGATGCCGGATATCTTACACGTCGTCTTGTTGACGTTTCTCACGACGTTATCATTACAGAGGAAGACTGTGGAACTCTGCGCGGACTTGTATGTACAGCATTGAAGAATGGCGATGAGGTTATTTCTTCTCTGTATGAGCGTATCCTCGGCCGTGTGTCAGTTCACGATATTATACATCCTAACACAGGCGAGCTTATCGTTGCTGCCGGTGAGGAAATTACAGAGCCTATAGCTCAGATTATAGAAGACAGCCCGATCGAGAGCGTTGAAATCCGTTCTGTGCTTACTTGTGAGAGCAAGAAGGGTGTCTGCATGAAGTGTTACGGCCGTAACCTTGCCACAAGCCGCATGGTGCAGAAGGGCGAGGCTGTCGGAGTCATCGCAGCTCAGGCTATCGGTGAGCCGGGTACACAGCTTACACTTCGTACGTTCCACGCCGGTGGTGTGGCTGCCAATGCTGCAGCCAATGCATCTATCGTTGCCAAAAACGACAGCCGCATCGAGTTCGACGAGCTTCGTACCGTGCCGTTTGTTGAAGAAGGTGACAATGGCGAGGTTCAGTGTGAGATGGTCGTAAGCCGTCTGGCCGAAATCCGTTTCGTTGATCCTAACACAAACATCGTGCTTTCTACCCTGAACGTTCCTTACGGAAGCTCACTCTACTTCAAGGGCGGCTCTATCGTTAAGAAGGGTGATATGATTGCACGTTGGGACCCGTTCAACGCTGTTATCGTAACCGAGTATGCCGGTACGCTGAAGTTCCGCGACGTTATCGACGGTGTTACGTTCCACTCTGAGACCGACGATACAACAGGTCTTACCGAAAAGATTATTACTGAGTCTAAGGACAAGAGCAAGGTGCCTACCTGTGATATCGTAGATAAGAACGGCGATGTTGTCGGTACATACAACTTCCCTGTGGGTGGTCACGTTGTTGTTGAAGACGGTCAGACCGTCAAGACCGGTGCAACCCTCGTTAAGATTCCTCGTACAGTTGGTAAGGCTGGTGACATCACCGGAGGTCTTCCACGTGTAACAGAGCTCTTCGAGGCCCGCAACCCGTCTAACCCTGCCGTAGTGAGTGAAATCGACGGTGAGGTTACAATGGGTAAGGTTAAGCGCGGTAACCGTGAGATCATCGTTACATCTAAGACAGGCGAGCAGCGCAAGTATCTCGTTTCTCTGTCAAAGCAGATCCTGGTTCAGGAGCACGATGCCGTTCGCGCCGGAACTCCTCTGTCAGACGGTGTTATTACGCCTAACGACATCCTTTCAATCAAGGGTCCTACCGCCGTTCAGGAGTATATCGTTAACGAAGTACAAGACGTGTATCGTCTGCAGGGAGTGAAGATTAATGATAAGCACTTTGAAATTATCGTAAGGCAGATGATGCGCAAGGTACAAATTAATGATCCGGGTGACACTACATTCCTTGAGCAGGAGATTGTTGACAAACTTGACTTTGCAGAGGAAAACGACCGCATATGGGGCAAGAAGGTTGTTACAGATGCGGGTGACAGTGAAACTCTCAAGAAAGGCCAGATCATTTCTGCACGTAAATTGCGTGATGAGAACTCAACGTTGAAACGTCGCGATTTGAGAACTGTTCAGGTGCGTGATGCGGTTGCTGCAACATCAACCCAGATTCTTCAGGGTATTACACGTGCAGCACTTCAGACTAAGAGCTTTATGTCTGCAGCATCCTTCCAGGAGACGACTAAGGTGCTTAATGAGGCTGCAATACGTGGAAAGGTAGATTATCTTGAAGGTATGAAAGAGAACGTGATTTGCGGACACCTGATTCCTGCGGGTACTGGTTTGCGCGAGTTTGACAAGATTGTCGTTGGCTCACGTGAAGACTACGACCGTATGTTGGCTAATCGTAAAAATATACTCGATTACAGCGAGAAACCTACTGTTGAAGCTAAGTAAACAGAATTATATAGATTCGACTTATTATTTTCCATAAATATAGATGTGGATATAGATTAAGTTAATCTAACTTTGTAAAAAGGGGGCATGCCATAACCGGCATGCCCCCTTTTATTATTATTATGTATTAACTGCTACTCAAACGTTTCAGCTATTTTCAAATTGTGATATTTTGTTTAGCAGACTATGTGGCAGATAACAGCCTTAATGGACTTCCGTCAGTATTTGTGTGGATGTTGCTGCCACAGCAAATATAAACATAGAGGTCTTGTCTGTTTTGTCTTAAATTTTTTCTTTTCATGTATGTATGCTGATATGACATCAGTAAAATATGTAATAATTCGGGCTAATATTGTTCTGGATTATAAATTGCTCCGCAGCGATGCTGATATTTGTTTAGCGATATTGCGGCAGATGTTTCTGATTGTTAGTGGCCGAGTTACATGTTGTAACTCGGCCTCTTTTTGCATGAAAGTTGGCTGTTTTTGTATTGTAACACGTTGTGTTTTTTATACATAAATGCTTTGTTGCAGATTTTTTAGTCCATGCTAATATTTATTTTGTAATATTTGTTTTAAAACAAAACATGGTTTGCTGTCATTTTTTTGTGTAATAATTGGCTTTTGTATCATAAGTAGAAGTAAATATTATATTCCTTTTTTGTTATCAGGAGGCGATTTTATCGCATGAAATTTAGCAATAAAATTTTACGATTTTCAATAAAGTGACAATTAGTTGTGACTTATATGTAATTTGCTTGCAAATAGTAACAAATATACCTGTAATATGGCTTAAATGAAATTTTACACGTAAAATCTTCCAATAAAAGCCAATATATCTAACTGCGTTTGAACAAAATGATGTATTTTTTGCATAAAATAAAAACAAAATGAAAACTGTAATCTTTTATATTGGTCAAAATGATGTAGATGGTGGTTGCAAAGCTACTCCTGGATGAATTAAATGTTGTATTGATGTAATCGCAATGCTGGTTGATGTGCTTTGTTGCATTTATAACATTGTTGATAAAATGTGTGTCCAAAATAATCTTTGTCAGTTTCTGCTTATGGGTTGTTTGATGGACACTAAATAAAATGTAATTCTTTTAATTTTTATATGTATATGGAGATAATGTCTGCTGAATTGTGATATGTTAATATTTGGTATCTTATTATAAATTAATCTTATTATTATGTAGCACTGAATTCAATTATGGCTTGTGTTATATAAAATTTATCTTTATTAACATCAAGATTTGATATGTGTAATTGGAAAATTGATATATTTGCATTTGGACATATATAAAAGGCTAATTTTATCAGGATCTTAAAAAGTTTTATTACGGTATAGAAACGTTAACTTAACAATCAGTAAGAATTGGTGTATTCAAAAAGAATCTTTGTGAGTTTAACCTTAAAATTTGGATCTGTTATATAGATATAGTGAGATGCTACAACCATAAAAATCTAATGTAAAGAAGTAAAAGAAATGAAAAAATTTTATCTAACACTTTTAATCGCATTGACTTCTATGTCGGCGTTTGCGGTTCCTGCTAAGCCAGGTCTGTGGAAAAAAGTCAAAATGGCTGATGGTAAAGAAGTCAAAGTAGAATTGCGTGGTGATGAATTCTGCAAGTTCTGGCGTACAGCTGATGGAGTAAATCTTGTAAAGAATAATAAAACAGGATTTTATGAGAAAGCAAATCTGGAGCAAATGAGCAGACTTGCAAATGAGCGTCGACAAAATGCTGCACGTTTGTCGCCTTCTAATAATGCGTTGTCTGGTGAAACTCGTATCTCTTATACAGGAAAGAAGAAAGGTCTTATAATATTGGTGCAATTCTCGGACCTTAAATTTAAGGAAACAAATACTTTGGATCTATATAAGCGTATTGTAAATGAAGTAGGATTTTCCGACGAGTCTATAGGCTTTAAGGGTAGCGTTAAGGACTACTTTTTTGCTCAAAGTTATGGACAGATGGAATTCGACTTTGATATAGTGGGTCCTGTGACAATGCCTAACAGCTATAAGTACTACGGTAAGAATAATGCTTATACCGGAAGCGATGAGAATGTAGGCGAGATGGTGATGGAGGCATGTAAAGCCGTGGATGATCAAGTGGATTATAAACAATATGACTGGGATGGAAACAGAGATGTAGAGCAGGTGTTCATAATATATGCAGGACACGGTGAGGCATCTTATCCTGATGATAATACAATATGGCCACATAAGTACAGCATCAGATCAGCAACAGGTAAAATGTTGACACTCGACGGAGTCGTTGTTGATACTTATGCATGCAGCTGCGAGCTTGGGCAGACAGAGAAAATTGATGGTATCGGAACCATCTGTCACGAATTCTCGCATTGCCTCGGGCTTCCTGACTTTTATGATACACAGTATGGAGGAGACTACGGAACACATACTTGGGACTTGATGTGCCAGGGCTCATACAATGGAGATTCGTTCAGTCCGGCTAATTATACTGCGTACGAGCGAATGTATGTTGGCTGGTTGCAGCCTACGGTCCTTACAGATGATGTGCAAGTGTCCTCAATGCAACCTTTGGGAGACAGTCCCGAGGCTTACATCATATATAATGATAATAATGAGAATGAATACTATATGTTGGAGAATCGACAGAGGACAGGCTGGGACGAATACCTGCCAAACTCGGGCTTGCTGATTACGCATATCGATTACAACAAGAGGGCATGGGACTATAATGTGCCAAACAGTACATCGGGCCAGTCTATGTATGGAATATCCAATCCTCACGAAAGATGTGCGATAGTATTGGCTGATAACAGTTCCAGCTATTACAATCCGGAAGGTGATGTTTATCCTTATGGCTATAATAACAGCCTTACAAACACTTCAACTCCGGCGGCTTCTCTTTACAACAGCAATACTGACGGCTCTCTGTATCTGAATAAGTCGGTGCGTGATATAGTCAGAAATGGTGATGGAACAATATCGTTCTCATTTGAAAACGAGAATAAGAATTCAGGAGACTATGACCTGCCTTCGTCATATATATTTTATGAGTCGTTCGACAGATGTGACGGTGTCGGAGGTAATGACGGAAAATTTTCAGGTTCTACAGTAGGTAAGGGCACATTCTCTGGATACACAGATAATGAAGGGTGGAGCTCTACATCGCCCCATGGAGCGCAGCGCTGTGCAATGTTTGGGTCTTCGATGGTGCCTGGACAGGTAATTACCCCTGAAATAAATATAGACGGCGAATACCACCTGCTCTTCAAGGCAGCTCCTTATACAGGAGATGGCAATGTGCTTACACTGGAAGTGGAAGAGGGAGATGCTGCATTGTCGAAAACAGAATTTGTTATGTTGGAAGACCAATGGTCTGCATACGATGTAACAATTACTGGCAATGGACCGGTTAAAGTGAAAATTAAGGCAACGAAACGTTTCTTCCTTGATAAGGTGTGTGTAGCTTCCGATGTGACTTCTGGTGTTGTATCTCCTATTGTTTCAGGACAAAATAATGGCAGAATATTCACTATCGACGGACGTTATGTCGGTAAAGATTTGAATGCTTTGAAAAAGGGTATATACATTATCAACGGGAAAAAAATTGTGAAATAAGATAGTTGTTTGGTTGAGTTAGTTTAAAGTTAAATGTTACATTAAAAACAATATTTATGAATCGTTATTTAAAGAATGTATTGACTTTGCTGGCCATATTGGCTTCTCAGACGCTTTTGGCGCAGATTTCTATGGTGCCGCAACAGTTAAAAGAAAAATACTATGCATCTGCCGGTGCACAAAGTGTTAATAAGTCATCTGAGGGAGAATGGAAATCAATGGGTATTGGAAAATACCGTGATGATATGCTTACCTCAATGTATTTGGTCGATAACTACGAATTTGACGTCGAGATACAGGAGAACTTAATAACTCCCGGAATTTACCGTGTTGTCAGTCCTTATAAAAAATATCCGATCAATCCGGCCGTTTTTGAGGGCGACACTTATATGGAGATAAACGCGACAGATCCTAATAGCGTGTATTTTTCAAGATATGATACCGGACTTGACTGGGGGTCAGGTAACTTTACCATAAATTCTATGGCAGGAGATTATCTGGTGCGTTACGGAAGCTTGGATAAAGCAAAGGAAGAAGGCCTGTGCGGAAAACTGGAAGATGGCATTATAACGTTTCCTCAGCGTTCGTTGCTCATTCGAGATAATACAATGGGAGAAGATCAATATCTGATAGCAAATAACTTTGAAAAATTCAGAATCGTGCTCCCTAATGCTCCAAAGCTGGAAACAGTTATAACAATCAAGTATGAGTTGATAGAACAGGATGGAGGGTACTTTGTTGCTATTGATGTTAACGCTGGCAGTGATGTAGAGAAATACAAACTGGCTATGGTTGAAGGTGATTTCACAGAAACTATGGCTGCTGATATAGCAAGCGGAGCAATCCCGTCTGTAGAAAAGACAGAAAACGGCGAGCAGCTCTTTCCGTATGAGAAGGATGGTGTATACACGTTTATTGTCGTTCCGTATTACGAAGGAACGGCCAGAAAGCCTGCTTATGTTACTGACGAGCTAACTTTCTTCAACATTGGCTGGAGAGAATTGGGAACAACACAGTATACTGACGGATTCTTAGGCGACAGTGAGGTTCCAACTTCTTTCGAGGTTGTTACTACAACTGTTGAAATTCAGGAAAGCACTGAAAAGCCCGGTCTGTTCAGGCTTGTAGATCCTTATGGACTGAACTATGCATATGCTACCGAACAGACTTATGACACATCACACCGCTATTACATGGAGATTGACGCATCAGATCCCGATCGCGTATTTATAAATGATATGCCTAATGGCTGCGGATTATATGTTGTCGGTCTAGGACGTATAGAGCTTTGGTCGAGAGCAGGTAAGTATATGGCTGAAGGCAAGTATACTGCAGATGAGATATATGAAAAGAATCTTTTTGGTAAAAGAGAAGGCAACTTAATAACATTCCCTAAAGATGCATTGCTATTAAGATTCTTTGATTTTCTCCCGCAATCTTGGTATTGGGCAAATAGGACAGAATCGTTTAAGCTTGTTATTCCGGAAGGAGCAAGTATAAATAGACCTTCTGTAGGTGATATAGACGAAAATGCCCCTGTTGAGTATTATACAGTTGATGGAATAAAAGTTACAGGAAAAGATTTTAAACCTGGTCTTTATATTAAGAAACAGGGCTCTAATAGCTGCAAAATTGTAATAAGATAAACTTTTGCATTTAAGAAATGTATTAATTTTTTATTAATCTAAAATTCTATTCGTATGAAAAAAGAACTTTTACTATTCGGATGTATGCTTTTCTGCTCATCTGTTGCCAGTGCTGATGTGGGAGGTAAATCTCGTGTCGATAAATTCCCTCCACTGAATCCGCCAGTAAAAAGCAGCACATTTGAAACTCCTATGCAACGTGCCTTGAACGACGACAAGGATAAGGGAGTTAGTATGTGGGCTACAACTATGACAGATATGTCTGATGGTCCGGGATTTATCCATTTTTATTCATCATACCCAAATATTCTGGAAAAGACAGGACTGATAAAGTCAAAAGAAGAAGATTCAGAGCGTCGATGGACGATGGTTGGTGGATGTATGCATAAAGGTAACTATTATGGATATATATTCTACCGTTATGACATGGGATATAATTAGTTGTCCCTTAAAAAGCCCATTTTTGCGAGATGTTGTTTTGACACAGTATCTC
>OMAY01000057.1_pt1 | contig 83698 bp, 75 predicted proteins | sample 1673611 | NCBI WGS metagenome assembly OMAY01 (sample SAMEA103958117, study PRJEB25191) | human gut metagenome | biome: human-associated habitat [ENVO:00009003]; feature: intestine environment [ENVO:2100002]; material: feces | place: Germany | collected 2013/2015
AATTCAGATGCCAGGTATGTGGATATACAGCGAACGCCGATGTAAATGGCGCTCGTAACATTTTAGCAGCGGGGCACGCCGTTCTTGCCTGTGGAGGATGTCAACAAACAGGTTGAATTAACTCCGCGCCCTGGTTTTTGACATTACCTACCGCGCGCGATACCGGGTGCCAGGTGAACTGGTTTGCTGGCACACAGCCGTTGGTAGCAATTTCTGATGCTTCTTTACCGCCAATCTCTTGCCGCATCCATTCCTGTGCAGCTTCTGGCGACAGAACCAGCGGGCGGCGGTCATGAATATCTACCAGACCCTGGTCTGCTGCTGCAGTGACAATTAAAAATCCTTCGGCTTCGTCACCGCGCTCAAACGGTGTGCTACCTATCGCGGCCATAAAAACAGGTTGTCCATCAGCGCGATAGATAAAATAAGGCTGTTTTTTGTCGCCTTCTTTTTTCCACTCAAACCAGCCATCGGCAAAACAGATTGCCCGACCATGTTGCCAGAGCGGTTTAAACATACGACTGGTGGCCGCAGTTTCTACGCGGGCGTTAATCAGCGGCGGTTTATCCCACCATCCGGGAGCATATCCCCAGAAAACCGGATCCAGATGAAGGTGTTCATCACGTTCACTGAGCAGAAGAACTTTGGTTCCCGGCGCGACGTTGTATCTGCCAATGGGTTCGGGATCGTAGGGAATATCGCGTTCAATATCTTCCGCGAGAAGCGCAAGGTAATCTTCACGCGTTTGGGATTGGGCAAAGCGTCCACACATAGAAACCTCCTGAGATCATACTGAAAAGAATAGGATAGGGGGCGGGTAAAATCTATGTGTCAGAGGCAACGATGTTCCCGCTGTGGGCCACAGCGGGAATGAGGGATTACTTCTGAATTAAATAACGAATGGTCGGCCCGTCTTGCTGAATATCCAGCACCGTATAGCCGTGATTACGCGCATCCAGTGGAATATTATTGATCGACTGTGGACAGTCGCTCACCACTTCCAGGATTTCCCCTTTTTTTAACTGCGGCATCGCCTCAAGGGTTGCGACTGCCGGATAAGGGCAGGGTTCACCCACCATATCAAGACGGTAATCAGGAATGATATTTTTCATGCGATCTCCTTAGCAGTCTGCGGTGCCGCACGGCGGAAGAAGCGTTTTTCCCAGCCGATAATCAACATCAGCGCAGTAAACAACAGCAAATATGTCACCAGCAGGCCACCCATCGGGCCAAAGGTTTTCAGCAGGTTGATTTTGTCCCAGTCGGTGGCCAGCGCCGGAGCGAAATCATCCCAGTAATACGCCAGAATCGTCGAGCCGATCACATTGCCCAGACCGACCCACCAGTAGTGCACCTGGCCTTCTACCGCGCGGTACATCCAGCCGGTTTCGCAGCCGCCTGCCAGCACGATGCCAAAACCAAACAGTAAACCACCAATTACCGCGTTTGGTCCCGCCCACATGATTTTGGGTTCAACGCCTAACTGTACGTAACTGAAGATCCCGATGGCACTCACCGCCATACCGATAATGATTGCTTTCGCCATATGGGTACGTCCGGTGATCCACATATCGCGGAACGCCGAAGTAAAGCAGATTTGCGCACGTTCAATCAGTAAACCAAAGCCGACGCCAAACAGCATTGCCAGCCCCAGTTTGGGTTGGTTCATCGCCGTGAGCAGCGCCCAGCCCAGCATGCCGAAAAAGACCAGCATCCCGAGACGAAAACGACGCAGCGCCTGATCCGGTTTTTGCGTCAGCGGTGAGGCGGCAGAAACTTTCTGCATTTTCACGGGAATACGGAAGATGGGCAGCAGGGTAAAGCGCGCGCCAAACCATGAACCAATGGCAGTGGCGATGGCAAAGAACCAGGCATGCAGCGAGAACTGAGGAATGCCGGTAAAGAACGCCGCCAGGTTACAGCCCATTGCCAGACGCGCGCCAAAACCGGCGATAATGCCGCCAATAATGGCCTGCATAATGCGGATACGGCTGCGCGGCATGCGTAGTTTGACATTGTTGGCCCACAGTGCTGCGGCAAAGCAGCCGCCAAACATGCCGAGGATCATCATCCCGTCGATGCGGGTTAATGGCGATCCTTCCAGATGGATAATTTTAAAATAACCCCACTCTTCAGCATGGACGCCAAACAGCTGCAGGAGCTGACCGCCCCAACGGGTAAATTCACCCGTGACAGCCCAAAAGGTGCCAGTAATGCCAAAATAGTAAGTGGAGAGAATACCCGCCGCGATGACCGCAGGGATGGGTGCCCAGAATTTAATCAACCAGGCGTGTTTGAATTGCTGCCATGACATGAATGTAGCCTCTGAACTCAGAAGGTTTGAAACAAGAGTCGCGAATCATACACCATGCAAATTTATTTTCGGGGTAATAATTCACAAAAATAATAGTTAGATCAAATTTCTCTCTGAACCTGGAAAGGCTGGCGACATCAGGGCTTTAATGCCACAATCCTCTTTTCTTCTCATGCAGGACGAATGATGAAAAAACTCGCAATTGCAGGCGCGCTCATGTTGCTGGCGGGCTGTGCCGAAGTCGAAAACTATAACAATGTCGTGAAAACCCCCGCGCCGGACTGGCTGGCGGGCTACTGGCAGACCAAAGGGCCGCAACGTGCGCTGGTCAGTCCGGAAGCGATAGGCAGCCTGATTGTCACTAAAGAGGGCGATACTCTTGATTGCCGTCAGTGGCAGCGGGTGATTGCTGTGCCGGGCAAGTTGACATTGATGTCTGATGATCTCACTAACGTTACCGTAAAACGTGAGCTGTACGAGGTTGAGCGTGACGGTAACACCATTGAGTACGATGGTATGACGATGGAGCGTGTGGATCGCCCGACGGCAGAGTGTGCCGCTGCGCTGGATAAAGCGCCGTTACCGACGCCATTGCCGTAATGAAATCTCCCCGGCTTGCCGCCGGGGATGAATTTAAATCACCTCTTCGATAACCCACACGCTAACGCTGCCGCCGTTGCAAAAGAAGGTCGCTTCGCCGTTTTCGTCGGTTACTACACTCTCTTGCCGGTTCCCAAGAAAATCACGCCAGGTTTTATTGCCGTAATTCTCTCCTAAATGAATGGTTTTTTCGCCATCATCTCCGTTCGACATGACCACCACGCAGCCGGGATATTCGTCGGTGCCACTGCGGCTAAAGGCAATGCAGTTCGGATGGTCGAAAAATAACGTCTGTACACCGTGGGCGAAACGCTGACGGGCGAGAATTAACTCATCAAGCTGTTCGATTATTGGCATATCTATTGGATAGGTTTGCCCGTCACCACCGACATCTTCGTAATGCGCACCGTAGAGGTCCGGATAGAATACCGAAGGAACGCCATTTTCCCGCAACAAAATTAAGGCATACGCCAGCGGTTTAAACCACGGTTCGACCGGCGCTTCGAGGGCTTGCAACGGTTGGGTGTCGTGATTGGCAACGAGCGTCACGGCGTGGAAAGGATCGGCTTCCACTAATGTACCCGTGAAAATCTGCGTCATGTCGTAGTCGCGCCCCATGCGCGATGCTTCATGGAATTTCATCTGCAGCGGCGCATCGAACAGCATGGTTTTGCCTTCCACCTGATCAATATACGTTTGCAGTTTATCGACTTCATGCGACCAGTACTCCGCCACAATAAACAGCGGCTTTGGTGCAACTTCTTGTACGTGTTCGATCCACTCTTTATAAAACCATGCCGGTATATGTTTGACCGCATCAAGACGAAAACCGTCGCATTGCGTTTGTTCCATCACCCAGCGCGCCCAGTATTTAATCTCTTCCGTCACGGCATGATTGCGAAAATCGATATTCTCGCCCATCAGATAATCGAAATTACCTAATTCATCATCAACCTGATCGTTCCAGCCTTCGCCGGTGTAGTCGTTAACAATTTTAAATATGCCATCTTCATCAGGGTTTTCGATATGGTCGATACCGCTAAAACATTTGAAATCCCAGATAAACTGTGAGTATTGCCCGGCACGGGCGGGGAAGGTGTAACGCGTCCAGCCTTCGCACTCAATGATTTCTTCATCAATTTGCGTACGGTCGTCAGCATTTACACGCTGCACGCGAATAGCTTCTTTTTCATCCGCGCCCATTTTGTGGTTGACTACCACGTCCAACAGCACCGCAATGTCATTACGTTTCAGGGCGTCAATGGCGGCCAGCAATTGTACTTTATCGCCATATTTAGTAGGGATGCTGCCTTTCTGATCAAACTCGCCTAAATCAAATAAATCATAGGAGTCGTAGCCGACCGAATACCCGCCCGATGCGCCTTTATAGGCGGGCGGCAACCAGACCATATTGATACCAATATCATTAAAACCGTCGGCGCGCTCGGCCAGTTCAGGCCAGAGCTTACCGCCTTCCGGGTAATACCAGTGAAAACATTGTAACAGCGTGGGATTACGCATTCTTCGACTCCATTCAAGGGGAACATTAGAAGCGTAGCCGTAATCGGATTATTCGCGAGCCATCGACTCGTTCAGATTCAAAAGAGGTTATCCTGCGGAGCCAGCACAAAGCCGCCCTGATCGCCATAGGCACTTAACACCGATTTTTGCACCGATGACTGACCGACCAGTTTCGCCAGTTCATCCATCCGAATCTGTAATAACTGCTTTACCTTGCTTTCGTTGTCGAGAATCAGGCGCAGCATCGGGCGGAGCTGCTCCTGCATCGTGGTGGACGGGTCAATCTCTTCAGTCAGATGTGCAATCTCCTGCACCGCATTCACATACGCCATCTCGCTGGCGATGAGTTCGTCCCATTGTTCTTCTGTTGCCAGGCGTAACATGAGCTGGCTTTTTTCGACGAGTTGTTGCCAGGCGAAATACAAATGCGGTGCGTGGTTCATCAGACTGGGTCCTGAATCAAAGAAGGGGAGAGTAACGACTCTTTCCAGGCATCGGCAATATTGCGCATTAATGCTTCCACTTCTTCGACTGCGGAGACATCGTTGCGTAAATTGGCTTGCAGCAAGCGCCTGACCATATAGCTATAAAGAGCAATCAAGTTTTGGGTTAGTTCGTCTTTGCTCTCTTCATCAAGACTCACCCGCAGTCCGTTCTCAATGATGTTGATCGCTTTTGACAAAGAGACGCCTTTGCCTTGCTGATTGTTGTCCTGCATAAACAGGCGCGCTCTAACCAGTGCGCTCAGCACTCCATCAAATAGCATGGTGACCAGCTGCTGCTGGCTGGCGCTCATTACGGCGCTTTCGACGCCAATTTGTGCATAGGCCTGGGTGCCTTTTGCCGCGTACATGACCTGTCTCCCGATGAATAATGATTACTTGGAATTACTGTTGTTTTCGAACTGCTGCGTTAAGTAGCTGCTGGTGCTGTTTAACGAGGTCATTAAAACGTCCAGTTGGGTAAATTGTTCTTTGTAGCGCGCGACCTGCGCATCAATGCGATCGCTGGCGGCGTTGTAGTCTTTAGTTAACTTATTCAGGGTTTTACTAACGCCATCGGTAGCGGCTTTAATAATGCCCGTTGTCGAAAGCCAACTGGTCAGGTTGCTGCCGATGGTGGTTGTGATGCCGGTTTTTTTACCATCGCCAACAATCAATGCACCTACGCCGCTGGCATCTTTTTTCAGTGCAGCGGTGAGTTTGTCGGCATCCAGTTCCAGTTTGCCATCGCTGGGATCGGTCGTGATACCAATCTGTGCCAGCGTTTTATAGTTGGAAGAACTGACGGTATTACTCAGCATCGATTTCAACTGCGTCTGAATCGTCCGCAGCGTGGAGTCGCCGAGCAGTGCGCCATTGCTAGAACTCTGGCTATCAGCTCCCGCATCTACGGCGGTGTATTTGGTCAGGCTGCTGAAGGTATCTATTAGCGAGTTATAGGCATTCACCCAGTCTTTAATCGCCGTTTGCGCTTTGGAGGTGTCCTGAGTGATGGTTAGCGTCTGGTTGCCCGTGGTGACATCGTTCAGGTTCAGGGTGATGTTTTCCAGCGCGTCGCTGATAGTGTTGCTGCTGTTCTCGATGGCGACGTTGTTGACCGTCAGCTGCGCATTCTGGGCGGCGACCGAGACCTCCATACCGTTGCTGCTGGCACTGGCGTCATAGCCCATAAAACTTTGTAGCGCATCATCACCGCTGACCGAGAGTGTCATCGCATTATCAAGGCCGGTGTCATTTGATGTGACTGACAGACGATATTCACCGTTACCCACGTTAATGATGCTCGCACTTACGCCCGCTTTTGCGTTGTTGATGGCATCACGGATCCCGCTTAACGATGAGTTAGCCGCGCTGATATCAATGGTAATCGGATCTTTGTCGCCGCCTTGTTGAATGGTGAGTTTACTGTCGCTGGTGGCGATCGCCGTTTTCGTATCGTCTCTGGTGGTGCGCGTGGTCAGGGTTTGCGCCTGCGCCAGATGGGTGACACTGATGGTGTATTTCCCGGCGATGGCGTTACCCGCAGTGGTGGCACTGAATGCGGTGGTGCTGCTGGTAGTGCTGGTGGCGGAAAAAAGATCGGCTTTAGACAATGCAGTATTGGCGGTCTGGAAAGTCGTCAGCGCGCTTTTCAGCGTACCGTAGGCGCTAAGTTTAGCGGTAAACGACGATTGCTGATTTGAAATGGGGGTTAGCGTCGCTTTTTGCGCGGCGGTGAGGCTATCAAGGATTGAACTTAAATCCAGACCTGACCCGACTCCCAGCGATGAAATACTTGCCATGCGATTTCCTTTTATCTTTCGACACGTAAAACGAATACCGGGGTTATCGGCCTGAATTGCGCAAAGTTTACGTTTAATTGTTTTTTTTAATAGCGGGAATAAGGGGCAGAGAAAAGAGTATTTCGGCGACTAACAAAAAATGGCTGTTTGTGAAAAAAATTCTAAAGGTTGTTTTACGACAGACGATAACAGGGTTGACGGCGATTGAGCCGACGGGTGGAAACCCAATACGTAATCAACGACTTGCAATATAGGATAACGAATCATGGCACAAGTCATTAATACCAACAGCCTCTCGCTGATCACTCAAAATAATATCAACAAGAACCAGTCTGCGCTGTCGAGTTCTATCGAGCGTCTGTCTTCTGGCTTGCGTATTAACAGCGCGAAGGATGACGCCGCAGGTCAGGCGATTGCTAACCGTTTTACTTCTAACATTAAAGGCCTGACTCAGGCTGCACGTAACGCCAACGACGGTATTTCCGTTGCGCAGACCACCGAAGGCGCGCTGTCCGAAATCAACAACAACTTACAGCGTATCCGTGAACTGACGGTTCAGGCTTCTACCGGGACTAACTCCGATTCGGATCTGGACTCCATTCAGGACGAAATCAAATCCCGTCTGGACGAAATTGACCGCGTATCTGGCCAGACCCAGTTCAACGGCGTGAACGTACTGGCGAAAGACGGTTCAATGAAAATTCAGGTTGGTGCGAATGACGGCCAGACTATCACGATTGATCTGAAGAAAATTGACTCAGATACGCTGGGGCTGAATGGTTTTAACGTGAATGGTTCCGGTACGATAGCCAATAAAGCGGCGACCATTAGCGACCTGACAGCAGCGAAAATGGATGCTGCAACTAATACTATAACTACAACAAATAATGCGCTGACTGCATCAAAGGCGCTTGATCAACTGAAAGATGGTGACACTGTTACTATCAAAGCAGATGCTGCTCAAACTGCCACGGTTTATACATACAATGCATCAGCTGGTAACTTCTCATTCAGTAATGTATCGAATAATACTTCAGAAAAAGCAGGTGATGTAGCAGCTAGCCTTCTCCCGCCGGCTGGGCAAACTGCTAGTGGTGTTTATAAAGCAGCAAGCGGTGAAGTGAACTTTGATGTTGATGCGAATGGTAAAATCACAATCGGAGGACAGAAAGCATATTTAACTAGTGATGGTAACTTAACTACAAACGATGCTGGTGGTGCGACTGCGGCTACGCTTGATGGTTTATTCAAGAAAGCTGGTGATGGTCAATCAATCGGGTTTAAGAAGACTGCATCAGTCACGATGGGGGGAACAACTTATAACTTTAAAACGGGTGCTGATGCTGATGCTGCAACTGCTAACGCAGGGGTATCGTTCACTGATACAGCTAGCAAAGAAACCGTTTTAAATAAAGTGGCTACAGCTAAACAAGGCAAAGCAGCTGCAGCTGACGGTGATACATCCGCAACAATTACCTATAAATCTGGCGTTCAGACGTATCAGGCTGTATTTGCCGCAGGTGACGGTACTGCTAGCGCAAAATATGCCGATAAAGCTGACGTTTCTAATGCAACAGCAACATACACTGATGCTGATGGTGAAATGACTACAATTGGTTCATACACCACGAAGTATTCAATCGATGCTAACAACGGCAAGGTAACTGTTGATTCTGGAACTGGTACGGGTAAATATGCGCCGAAAGTAGGGGCTGAAGTATATGTTAGTGCTAATGGTACTTTAACAACAGATGCAACTAGCGAAGGCACAGTAACAAAAGATCCACTGAAAGCTCTGGATGAAGCTATCAGCTCCATCGACAAATTCCGTTCTTCCCTGGGTGCTATCCAGAACCGTCTGGATTCCGCAGTCACCAACCTGAACAACACCACTACCAACCTGTCCGAAGCGCAGTCCCGTATTCAGGACGCCGACTATGCGACCGAAGTGTCCAACATGTCGAAAGCGCAGATCATTCAGCAGGCCGGTAACTCCGTGCTGGCAAAAGCCAACCAGGTACCGCAGCAGGTTCTGTCTCTGCTGCAGGGTTAATCGTCGTAAACTGATTAACTGAGACTGACGGCAACGCCAAATTGCCTGATGCGCTGCGCTTATCAGGCCTACAAGGTGAATTGCAATTTATTGAATTTGCACATTTTTGTAGGCCGGATAAGGCGTTTACGCCGCATCCGGCAACATGAATGGTAATTTGTCAGCAACGTGCTTCCCCGCCAACGGCGGGGTTTTTTCTGCCCGCAATTTACCGATAACCCCCAAATAACCCCTCATTTCACCCACTAATCGTCCGATTAAAAACCCTGCAGAAACGGATAATCATGCCGATAACTCATATAACGCAGGGCTGTTTATCGTGAATTCACTCTATACCGCTGAAGGTGTAATGGATAAACACTCGCTGTGGCAGCGTTATGTCCCGCTGGTGCGTCACGAAGCATTGCGCCTGCAGGTTCGACTGCCCGCGAGCGTGGAACTTGACGATCTGCTACAGGCGGGCGGCATTGGGTTACTTAATGCCGTCGAACGCTATGACGCCCTACAAGGAACGGCATTTACAACTTACGCAGTGCAGCGTATCCGTGGCGCTATGCTGGATGAACTTCGCAGCCGTGACTGGGTGCCGCGCAGCGTGCGACGCAACGCGCGTGAAGTGGCACAGGCAATAGGGCAACTGGAGCAGGAACTTGGCCGCAACGCCACGGAAACTGAGGTAGCGGAACGTTTAGGGATCGATATTGCCGATTATCGCCAAATGTTGCTCGACACCAATAACAGCCAGCTCTTCTCCTACGATGAGTGGCGCGAAGAGCACGGCGATAGCATCGAACTGGTTACTGATGATCATCAGCGAGAAAACCCGCTACAACAACTGCTGGACAGTAATCTGCGCCAGCGGGTGATGGAAGCTATCGAAACGTTGCCGGAGCGCGAAAAACTGGTATTAACCCTCTATTACCAGGAAGAGCTGAATCTCAAAGAGATTGGCGCGGTGCTGGAGGTCGGGGAATCGCGGGTCAGTCAGTTACACAGCCAGGCCATTAAACGGTTACGCACTAAACTGGGTAAGTTATAACGTCAGTAAATGCCGCACTTTAATTTTGACTACCAGGAGTTCTTAATGATGGTGCAGCACCTGAAAAGACGGCCATTAAGCCGCTATCTTAAAGACTTTAAACACAGCCAGACTCATTGCGCGCATTGCCGTAAATTACTCGATCGCATTACCCTCGTTCGCGACGGCAAAATAGTGAATAAAATCGAGATTTCCCGCCTGGACGCGCTGCTTGATGAAAATGGCTGGCAAACGGAACAAAAATCATGGGCGGCATTGTGCCGATTTTGCGGTGATTTACATTGCAAAACGCAGAGTGATTTTTTCGATATTATCGGCTTTAAGCAATTTCTTTTTGAGCAAACTGAAATGAGCCCAGGTACGGTGCGTGAATATGTCGTTCGTTTGCGCCGTTTGGGGAATCATCTACACGAGCAAAATATTTCCCTCGATCCGCTGCAGGACGGTTTCCTTGATGAAATCCTCGCCCCGTGGCTGCCCACCACCAGCACCAACAATTACCGCATCGCATTACGGAAGTATCAACACTATCAGCGTCAAACGTGTACCGGACTTGTGCAGAAATCCTCCAGCCAGCCTGCTTCTGATATATATTAAATAAGAATAAGATGTAGCGGAGTTGTTTTTGTGTTTACAAACAATGGCTCTACACTGCAAACAGACATAACAACATTCGGGGTGAATATGAAATTAGCACATCTGGGACGTCAGGCATTGATGGGTGTGATGGCCGTGGCGCTGGTTGCGGGCATGAGCGTTAAAAGTTTTGCAGATGAAGGTCTGCTTAATAAAGTCAAAGAGCGCGGCACGCTGCTGGTAGGGCTGGAAGGCACTTATCCGCCGTTCAGTTTTCAGGGGGATGACGGCAAATTAACCGGTTTTGAAGTGGAATTTGCCCAACAGCTGGCAAAACATCTTGGCGTTGAGGCGTCACTAAAACCGACCAAATGGGACGGTATGCTGGCGTCGCTGGACTCTAAACGCATTGATGTGGTGATTAACCAGGTCACCATTTCTGACGAGCGCAAGAAAAAATACGATTTCTCTACCCCGTACACCATTTCTGGTATTCAGGCGCTGGTGAAAAAAGGTAACGAAGGCACCCTTAAAACGGCTGCTGATCTGAAAGGCAAAAAAGTGGGTGTCGGTCTGGGCACCAACTATGAAGAGTGGCTGCGTCAGAATGTTCAGGGCGTCGATGTGCGTACCTATGATGATGACCCGACCAAATATCAGGATCTGCGCGTAGGCCGTATCGATGCGATCCTCGTTGACCGTCTGGCGGCGCTGGATCTGGTGAAGAAAACCAACGATACGCTGGCAGTAACCGGTGAAGCATTCTCCCGTCAGGAGTCTGGCGTGGCGCTGCGTAAAGGAAATGAAGACCTGCTGAAAGCAGTGAATGATGCAATTGCGGAAATGCAAAAAGACGGCACTCTGCAAGCTCTTTCCGAAAAATGGTTTGGTGCTGATGTGACCAAATAATCAGCATAATGACAAAAAAGGGCGCTTTCACTAGCGCCTTTTTTATTTACGCGTTTTCAGCGTGCATAATAAGAAAATCACAACAACACACATCGGAGGCTGTTATGCCACTGCATAATTTAACCCGTTTTCCACGGTTGGAGTTTATCGGCGCGCCAACGCCGCTCGAATATCTGCCGCGCTTTTCTGATTATCTAGGACGGGAAATTTTCATCAAACGGGATGACGTCACCCCCATGGCAATGGGCGGCAATAAATTACGTAAGCTGGAATTTCTCGCAGCAGATGCTCTGCGTGAAGGTGCCGATACGCTGATTACTGCCGGCGCGATCCAGTCTAACCATGTGCGCCAGACTGCCGCAGTTGCGGCGAAACTCGGTCTGCACTGCGTGGCGCTGCTGGAAAATCCTATTGGCACAACCGCAGAAAACTATTTAACCAACGGCAATCGTTTGTTGCTGGATCTGTTCAATACCCAGATTGAAATGTGCGACGCACTGACCGATCCCAATGCCCAACTGGAAGAGCTGGCGACGCGAGTCGAAGCACAAGGCTTTCGCCCGTATGTCATTCCGGTTGGCGGTTCTAATGCTCTGGGCGCGCTGGGTTATGTGGAGAGTGCGCTGGAAATCGCGCAACAGTGTGAAGGGGCGGTTAATATTTCGTCGGTGGTGGTCGCATCGGGCAGTGCCGGAACTCACGCCGGACTGGCTGTTGGGCTGGAACACCTGATGCCTGAAAGCGAACTGATCGGCGTTACCGTGTCGCGTTCCGTTGCCGATCAATTGCCGAAAGTGGTTAACCTACAACAGGCGACTGCGAAAGAACTGGAGCTGACCGCATCAGCAGAAATTTTACTCTGGGATGACTATTTTGCACCTGGCTACGGCGTGCCGAACGACGAAGGCATGGAAGCAGTGAAATTGCTGGCGCGGCTGGAAGGCATTCTGCTTGATCCTGTGTATACCGGAAAAGCGATGGCGGGTCTGATTGACGGTATCAGTCAGAAACGTTTCAAAGATGAAGGGCCGATTCTGTTTATTCATACCGGCGGTGCGCCTGCGCTGTTCGCCTATCATCCCCACGTTTAGCTCCGGGAACGCTCATGCAAGAAAGTATACAACTGGTTATTGATTCCTTGCCGTTCCTGTTGAAAGGGGCTGGGTATACCCTGCAACTCAGTATCGGCGGCATGTTTTTTGGCTTATTGCTAGGGTTTATTCTCGCGCTGATGCGCCTGTCGCCAATCTGGCCCGTGCGCTGGCTGGCGCGTTTTTATATCTCTATTTTTCGTGGTACACCGCTCATCGCACAACTGTTTATGATCTATTACGGCCTGCCGCAGTTTGGCATCGAATTAGATCCCATTCCGTCAGCAATGATTGGTCTGTCGCTCAACACTGCCGCCTATGCTGCCGAAACTCTGCGCGCCGCCATTTCTTCTATTGATAAAGGTCAGTGGGAAGCAGCTGCCAGTATTGGTATGACGCCGTGGCAGACCATGCGTCGCGCGATTTTGCCACAGGCGGCGCGGGTGGCGTTGCCGCCGCTGTCGAACAGCTTTATCAGCCTGGTAAAAGATACGTCGCTGGCCGCGACAATCCAGGTGCCGGAGCTGTTCCGTCAAGCGCAGTTGATTACCTCGCGCACGCTGGAGGTGTTCACCATGTACCTGGCGGCTTCGCTCATCTACTGGATCATGGCGACTGTGTTATCGACGTTGCAGAACCATTTTGAGAATCAACTTAATCGCCAGGAGAGAGAACCAAAATGAGTGCCATTGAAGTTAAGAACCTGGTGAAAAAATTTCACGGTCAGACGGTGCTGCACGGTATCGACCTTGAGGTAAAGCCTGGCGAAGTGGTGGTAATTATCGGTCCGAGTGGTTCCGGCAAAACCACGTTGCTACGCAGCATAAATCTGCTGGAACAACCCGAAGCGGGAACGATCACCGTTGGCGATATCACTATTGATACTGCACGTTCATTAAGTCAGCAAAAATCGCTGATTCGCCAGTTGCGTCAGCACGTCGGGTTTGTCTTCCAGAACTTTAATTTGTTTCCGCATCGTACGGTGCTGGAAAACATTATTGAAGGGCCGGTGATCGTCAAAGGCGAACCGAAAGAAGAGGCCACGGCGCGCGCTCGCGAGCTGTTGGCGAAAGTTGGGCTGGCCGGTAAAGAAACCAGCTATCCACGTCGTTTGTCTGGCGGTCAACAGCAACGTGTTGCGATTGCACGTGCGCTGGCAATGCGTCCTGAGGTGATTTTGTTTGACGAGCCAACGTCGGCGCTGGATCCAGAGCTGGTGGGCGAAGTCCTGAACACCATCCGTCAGCTGGCGCAGGAAAAGCGCACGATGGTGATTGTGACGCACGAAATGAGCTTTGCCCGGGATGTTGCGGACCGGGCGATTTTTATGGACCAGGGGCGGATAGTCGAGCAGGGGGCAGCAAAAGCGTTATTTGCCGATCCCCAGCAGCCTCGCACCCGCCAGTTCCTCGAGAAGTTTCTGCTGCAATAATAAGAAAAAATCAGCCCCGACGATTCACCTGTCGGGGCGGGACGCCATTTCAAGCGTGATAAAACAGCTTAACAAATCAGCATAACTCATTAATAACATAAGAGAATGCGATGGCTTGCAAAAGTAATTCATTGCCTGAATAATATAAATTATATATAAATCTTATTTATGTGATAGTTTGAATTATCATTATAAATGATACTCACTCTCAGGGGCGTTGCGGTTTACTATGCAGGATACGGATTTTTTCAGCTGGCGTCGCACGATGCTGTTGCGTTTTCAGAGGATGGAGGCCGCAGAAGAGGTCTACCATGAAATAGAGCTTCAGGCTCAGCAGCTAGAGTACGATTACTATTCGTTATGTGTTCGCCACCCGGTACCATTCACGCGACCTAAAGTGGCTTTCTACACCAATTACCCTGAGGCGTGGGTTAGTTATTATCAGGCAAAAAACTTTCTCGCAATTGATCCGGTGCTGAACCCTGAAAACTTTAGTCAGGGCCATTTAATGTGGAATGATGACTTATTCAGCGAAGCACAGCCGTTATGGGAAGCCGCGCGCGCACATGGTTTACGCCGCGGTGTCACTCAGTATTTAATGCTGCCAAACCGGGCGCTGGGCTTTTTGTCCTTTTCCCGTAGCAGCGCGCGCGAAATACCCATTCTTAGTGATGAACTGCAATTAAAAATGCAGTTACTGGTGCGCGAAAGTCTGATGGCTCTGATGCGTTTAAATGATGAAATAGTGATGACGCCAGAGATGAATTTCAGCAAGCGCGAAAAAGAAATTTTGAAATGGACGGCGGAAGGGAAGACATCAGCAGAGATAGCGATGATTTTGTCAATCTCTGAGAATACGGTCAATTTCCATCAGAAAAACATGCAGAAAAAAATCAATGCACCGAATAAGACCCAGGTTGCCTGTTACGCGGCCGCTACTGGCTTAATTTGATCTCTTTTCTGTCCTGCGTGCCAGATGCAAAAACCGGCTGAAAGGCACGCTATCAGCCGGTTTTATATTACTGACGGTAGGCTTGTTTAATTTGCTTAACCGTTTTGGAAAATACTGCAGCCTGGGTTTCGTCTTCGATCAGCGCAAGCTGTTTTTCCATCTTTAACATCACGCGGCCCGCGTCAGCTTGTCCCATCGCCTGCAGCATCAGCGTCAGCATCGCTTTCAGGCAGGAGACTTCATTTGCCAGTTCTTGATTATTCTCGGCAGTAGAAAAATCAGGCGTACTCATTTATTTTCCTCGTCATGTTGCAATGAAAATTTGCGGTGAAAAATGTTAAGGCGGCGGAGTATACCATAAGCTTTGCTAAAAATAGCAGTGGTTGTTTTTTGAGCGTATCGTCAACGGTGCTATTAAATGCGTTAATATAATGACCAATAAATATTTTTATCATGAATGTTTTTTGCCCGTATTGTTCGGGTTAATTAATGTTACATATTCAGCGGGCTGATTTTCATTTTTGCTGAATAAAGGTAATTTTTGTCACATTTCGTCGCAGGGCTTACTGTGAAACGATCCGGTAAGCCGTTGGTGACGGGCGTGACCATAACTGTGGACAATCGAATTGACAAAAACGAGAGAAAAATCGAATACCCACCATTTTTAACGTTTCAAAGTTGCAATAAAAACCGCTAATATACGAATGACTAACTATCAGTAGCGTTATCCCTATTTCTGGAGATATTCCTTTGATCAACGTTCTACTTGTTGATGACCACGAACTGGTGCGCGCAGGGATACGACGCATTCTGGAAGATATAAAGGGTATAAAAGTCGTCGGTGAGGCATCGTGCGGTGAAGACGCCGTTAAGTGGTGCCGGACAAATGCCGTTGACGTGGTGCTAATGGACATGAGTATGCCGGGCATTGGCGGTCTTGAGGCGACGCGTAAAATCGCGCGTTCCACAGCTGATGTCAAAATCATCATGCTTACCGTCCATACAGAAAACCCTTTACCAGCGAAAGTCATGCAGGCCGGTGCTGCGGGCTACCTCAGCAAAGGCGCGGCTCCGCAGGAAGTCGTGAGTGCGATTCGTTCTGTCTATTCAGGGCAGCGTTACATTGCTTCTGACATCGCTCAACAAATGGCGTTAAGCCAGATCGAACCAGAAAAAACAGAAAGCCCATTTGCCAGTTTGTCTGAACGTGAATTGCAGATTATGCTGATGATCACCAAGGGCCAGAAGGTCAATGAGATCTCAGAACAGCTCAATCTCAGTCCGAAAACGGTGAACAGCTACCGCTATCGTATGTTCAGTAAACTAAACATTCATGGCGATGTTGAGCTGACTCACCTGGCAATTCGCCATGGTCTGTGTAATGCGGAGACATTATCAAGTCAGTGAGTGATCAGTTTGACCCAAAAGCGTTTTTAAAAACCGTAACCAGCCAGCCAGGCGTTTATCGCATGTACGATGCTGGTGGTACGGTTATCTATGTCGGCAAAGCGAAAGACCTGAAAAAACGGCTTTCCAGCTATTTCCGTAGCAACCTCGCTTCGCGCAAAACCGAAGCGCTGGTCGCCCAGATCCAGCAAATTGATGTAACGGTTACTCATACAGAAACCGAAGCGCTGTTGCTGGAACACAACTACATCAAACTCTATCAGCCGCGTTACAACGTTTTGCTACGCGATGATAAATCTTATCCTTTTATCTTCCTGAGTGGCGATACCCACCCGCGTCTGGCGATGCATCGTGGTGCGAAGCATGCCAAAGGTGAATATTTCGGCCCGTTCCCGAATGGCTATGCCGTACGTGAAACACTGGCGCTACTGCAAAAGATTTTCCCCATTCGCCAGTGCGAAAATAGTGTTTATCGCAATCGCTCGCGTCCGTGTCTGCAATATCAGATAGGGCGCTGTCTGGGACCGTGCGTTGAAGGACTGGTGAGTGAAGAAGAATACGCTCAGCAGGTCGAGTATGTGCGCCTGTTTTTGTCTGGCAAAGATGATCAGGTGCTTACGCAACTCATTAGTCGTATGGAAACTGCCAGCCAGAATCTGGAGTTTGAAGAAGCGGCACGTATTCGCGACCAAATTCAGGCGGTGCGACGCGTCACCGAAAAACAATTCGTTTCCAATACCGGCGACGACCTCGACGTTATTGGTGTGGCGTTCGATGCGGGCATGGCTTGTGTCCACGTATTGTTCATTCGTCAGGGCAAAGTGCTCGGCAGCCGCAGCTATTTCCCGAAAGTGCCTGGCGGTACGGAACTGAGCGAGGTGGTAGAAACCTTCGTAGGTCAGTTCTATTTACAAGGCAGCCAGATGCGCACCTTACCGGGTGAGATCCTGCTCGATTTTAATCTTAGCGATAAAACGCTGCTCGCCGATTCCCTTTCAGAACTGGCGGGACGCAAGATTAATGTTCAAACCAAACCTCGCGGCGATCGGGCGCGTTATCTGAAACTCGCGCGCACCAATGCGGCGACGGCCTTAACCAGCAAACTTTCGCAGCAATCTACCGTTCACCAGCGGCTTACAGCACTTGCCAGTGTGTTGAAATTGCCGGAAGTGAAGCGGATGGAGTGCTTTGACATCAGCCATACCATGGGTGAACAAACCGTCGCTTCCTGTGTGGTGTTTGATGCTAACGGTCCGCTGCGTGCGGAGTATCGGCGCTATAACATTACTGGCATCACGCCGGGCGATGATTATGCGGCGATGAATCAGGTGCTGCGTCGGCGTTATGGTAAAGCCATCGACGACAGTAAGATCCCGGATGTGATACTTATCGACGGCGGCAAAGGCCAGCTTGCGCAGGCGAAAAATGTCTTCGCCGAACTGGATGTCTCATGGGATAAAAATCATCCGCTGCTACTTGGCGTTGCCAAAGGAGCAGATCGTAAGGCTGGGCTGGAAACGCTGTTCTTTGAGCCGGAAGGTGAGGGATTCAGTTTGCCGCCAGATTCTCCCGCGCTGCATGTTATCCAGCATATTCGCGATGAATCACATGATCACGCGATTGGCGGGCACCGTAAAAAACGGGCGAAGGTCAAAAATACCAGTTCCCTGGAAACCATTGAAGGCGTCGGGCCAAAACGCCGGCAAATGTTGTTGAAATATATGGGCGGTTTGCAAGGTTTACGTAACGCCAGCGTCGAGGAAATTGCAAAAGTGCCGGGTATTTCGCAAGGTCTGGCAGAAAAGATCTTCTGGTCGTTGAAACATTGATGTCTCTGTAGCAACATAGGGGTAATCTTACTGACAACAGATAGTTACCCGTCATTATGCAATTTAATATCCCTACGTTGCTTACACTGTTCCGTGTCATCCTTATCCCATTCTTTGTATTGGTCTTTTATCTGCCTGTCACCTGGTCGCCGTTTGCCGCCGCGCTCATTTTCTGCGTCGCGGCGGTGACTGACTGGTTCGATGGTTTTCTGGCACGCCGCTGGAACCAGAGTACCCGGTTTGGTGCTTTCCTTGACCCTGTCGCAGATAAAGTTCTCGTGGCTATCGCCATGGTGCTGGTAACCGAGCATTATCACAGCTGGTGGGTGACCTTACCGGCGGCAACGATGATCGCCCGTGAAATTATTATTTCTGCGCTACGCGAATGGATGGCGGAGTTGGGTAAACGCAGTAGCGTGGCTGTCTCCTGGATTGGGAAAGTGAAAACCACTGCCCAGATGGTGGCGTTGGCCTGGCTGCTGTGGCGTCCGAACATTTGGGTTGAGTACGCCGGTATTGCACTTTTCTTTGTGGCTGCGGTACTGACTCTGTGGTCAATGTTGCAATATTTGAGCGCTGCGCGTGCAGATTTGCTTGATCAGTGATCGTTTCGGCGTAATTTTCAGCAAACGATCAAAAGTGGTGAAAAATATCGTTGACTCATCGCGCCAGGTAAGTAGAATGCAACGCATCGAATGGCGGCACTGATTGCCAGACGATAATAAAATCAAGTGATTAACTGATTGCTTGATGAATGCGGGAATAGCTCAGTTGGTAGAGCACGACCTTGCCAAGGTCGGGGTCGCGAGTTCGAGTCTCGTTTCCCGCTCCAGTTTAAAAGACATCGGCGTCAGCGGATGTCTGGCTGAAAGGCCTGAAGAATTTGGCGCGTTAACAAAGCGGTTATGTAGCGGATTGCAAATCCGTCTAGTCCGGTTCGACTCCGGAACGCGCCTCCACTTTCTTCCCGAGCCCGGATGGTGGAATCGGTAGACACAAGGGATTTAAAATCCCTCGGCGTTCGCGCTGTGCGGGTTCAAGTCCCGCTCCGGGTACCATGGGAAAGATAAGAATAAAATCAAAGCAATAAGCAGTGTCGTGAAACCACCTTCGGGTGGTTTTTTTGTGCCTGCAACTTGTCGTTACACCCTCCTTAATTTTTAATCACCGGCAAAGCCACTCAAAAAGTATCTCTGATACGGACCGGCATGTAAGATAGGTGCTGGCGAGTTGAGATCCACAAGGAAAAGCGTATGAAAACGGGACCGTTAAACGAAAGTGAGTTGGAATGGCTGGACGATATTCTGACCAAATACAACACTGACCACGCCATCCTTGATGTGGCGGAGCTGGACGGTTTATTGACGGCGGTGTTGAGTTCTCCGCAAGAGATTGAACCGGAACAGTGGCTGGTTGCCGTGTGGGGTGGGGCTGACTATGTGCCGCGCTGGGCGTCAGAGAAAGAGATGACGCGCTTTATGAACCTGGCCTTTCAACATATGGCCGATACCGCAGAGCGTCTGAACGAATTCCCGGAGCAGTTTGAGCCGTTATTCGGCTTGCGAGAAGTCGATGGCAGCGAGCTGACGATTGTTGAGGAGTGGTGCTTTGGCTATATGCGGGGCGTGGCACTTTCTGACTGGTCAACGTTGCCCGATTCGTTAAAACCAGCGCTGGAGGCGATTGCGCTGCACGGTACTGAGGAAAACTTCGAGCGGGTAGAGAAGATGTCGCCAGAAGCGTTTGAAGAGAGCGTAGATGCCATTCGACTGGCGGCGCTTGATCTACATGCGTACTGGATGGCGCATCCGCAGGAAAAAGCTGTTCAGCAACCGATCAAAGCAGAAGAGAAACCGGGGCGTAACGATCCTTGCCCGTGCGGTAGTGGTAAGAAATTTAAGCAGTGCTGCCTGCATTAAGAGGTCAAATTGGGTGTCAGCGTTAATTCTGGCACCCAATAAGGAATTTGAGGCTATCTGATCACCCCACTTCTGGTAACAACCCTGCCGCAATCAAAAATTGCACGCCAATCACAGCAATACCACAGAGAAACACCACCACCAGCGCCGGACGACCACCTTTCACCCGGTAACCCGCCTGAGGATTGTGCTTTCTGCTTTGCCAGGTCAACAGCGAAGGGATAATCAATGCCAGTACCGCCAGCGCCACACCGGCGTAACCCAGCGCCATCACAAATCCTCGTGGATAAAACAGTGCAAACGCCAACGGCGGCAGAAAGGTAATTGCACCAGTTTGCAACCGTCCACCAACGGTATTTGAACGCTGAAATAAATCAGCCAGATAATCAAATAAGCCTAACGCAACGCCGAGAAATGACGTGGCGAGGGCTAAATCAGCAAATAAATGCACTGCCAGCTCAACATGCGGAGAGGCCACCATTTCGCGTAACGCCTGTAACAGCCCGTTTAATCCAGCATGATTAGCCAGCAATCCCATAAAGGTTGTTGAATCAATGCTGCCAAGCGTTGCCACCTGCCAGAAAATATATGCCACCAGGGGGATCGCACTACCGGTTATAAACACCCAGCGTAGCTTACGAACGTTGCCATCCATATAGCTGACAATACTCGGCACGCTACCGTGAAAACCAAACGAGGTAAAAATCACCGGGATTGCAGACAGAGCCAGCCCCTGTTGCAACGGCAGGGTTAAAAGATTCACTTTGTGAATATGCGGCAGCAGTAGTACCAGCATTACCACCAGAAAAATAATCTTGGCGCTGAACAGAAAACGGTTAAATAAATCGACCAGTGAAGTTCCGACACAAACCACGCCACCGGCAACAAAAGTGAACAACAGCACGCCAGCGGTTGCCGACATTGAAATACCTGTCCAGTCGCTGATGCTGGAGGCCAACAATTCACCGGCACCGCTGATGTATGCCGCAGTCAGAGCATACATTAAGAACATCATACTGAAGCCCGTCAGCCATTGACCGTAGCGTCCCAGATAGCGTTTTGCCAGCGTGCCCAGACCGGTATCTGCCGGAACATGCTGGTACACCTCCAGCAGTAATAGCGCCGTGTAGCACATCAACGCCCAAAGCCCAATCAACAAGATTAACGTAACGCTAAAACCAACACCGGCCGCAGCCAGCGGCATTGCCAGCATGCCTGCGCCAATTGTGGTTCCCGCCACGATAAAAACACTTCCCAGGGTTCTGTTTTTCACGCTTTCTTCTGTCCTGACGATCTTTATGAGTGATATCTGCGGCGCAGGTTAAGGCATAACGGCTGCTTCGTCAAACCGACGTTACATATGGTGTAAATATAAATGTACAATAAAAAGCATTCAGTCCTGCGCTGGCGCAAAGTCTTCATAAGCGGCAATCGCTACGCTAGGCTTTTTTTGAGGAGGGACGATGGACTCTATTCACGGTCATGAAGTGTTAAATATGATGATTGAATCAGGCGAGCAATATACGCATGCCAGTCTGGAAGCTGCGATTAAAGCGCGTTTTGGTGAACAGGCACGTTTTCACACCTGCTCGGCAGAAGGGATGACAGCGGGAGAGCTGGTAGCGTTTCTGGCAGCAAAAGGCAAATTTATACCTTCGAAAGACGGTTTTTCGACCGATCAGAGTAAGATTTGCCGTCACTGATTTGAAACGGCGGCAGTAAACCTGCCGCCGGAGAGCATTAGTTTTGTGTGTCGAGGGTAGAGAGTTCTTTGTCGATAAAATACAGACCTTCGCCGCTTTTGCCTGCCAGGCTTAATTTATCAATAATCGATTTGAACAGTTTCTCTTCTTCATGCTGCTCAGAAACATACCATTGCAGGAAATTAAATGTTGGGTAGTCCTTATTGGTCATTGCAGCATGAGCCAGTTCGTTAATTTTCTGGGTGATTAATTGTTCGTGTTTATAGGTTTCCTGGAATAATTCATCAAGTGAGGAATATTCAGCAAACGGAGATTCAACGGTATTAATACGCGGTAAATTGCCGGTATCAGTCAGGTAATCAAACAGACGCTGCATATGCGTCATCTCTTCCTGGGCGTGACGGCGCAGGAACGCGGCAGCACCTTCGAAGGTATGATAGCTGCACCAGGCGCTCATTTGCTGATAAAGCAGTGAAGAGTACAGTTCCAGGTTCATCTGCTCATTAAGTTTTTCAATCATTTCTGGTTTCAGCATGATAGTGCTCCACAAAGGTTATATTTGTTGCTGTGGCGTCACTATAATTTGTTATTTTATTATTTGCAAAAGGTAAAATATAAACTTCAATTATTAAAAATACGAATGGGAATAAAACGCATTACCGCTATTTCTTTAATCAGCGAAGATCCCCTCGCTGATTAAAATATTTAGAGAAAGACAGGGAAGGCGGAATGATAGCACTGATATGACAAAGTGAATTCCGTATTCAAACATAAGGAACCCGCAAAAAGGCTACAGTTGCCTACTGGCTGACCAAAGGGGACCGCGTGGGTATAGCCTTCCTGCTGGCATGCGCGATCGGCGATCCCGCGACTGACATAACGATCGGTATGGGCATGCTGCAAAAAAGCCTGGTCATAAACCAACCGTACAATACCTGTTGCCGCGTCAACTTCGCTCACATGGGCCTGGCGAGTAACCGTACACCCCGCCAGCGTTATTAATGAAAGAGTCAGAATCAGAAGTCTCATGGTCCAGCCAGAAGAGTAAGAGAAAGCACTATTTTACGCGTTACAGCGCTGCGACAATGGCCGGAAAAGACGCCTGGCAGGCGCTATTTCTTGCCATCTGTAGGTGTCAGAAATAGGGGGGCTGTTTTTTGATTATCATTTTTATAACATTAAAGGGGTATTTATGTGATTTGTATCACATAAAGATTGATTTTTGTGATGGTTGTCATATTATAAGCGCAAAGACAATAACACCTGTATAACAAATGGTCGGAGTGCCGCGATGAAACTGCGCAAAATCCTGAAAAGTATGTTCAATAACTATTGCAAGACGTTCAAAGACGTACCGCCAGGCAATATGTTCCGATAATAAAAAACCTGCTCCGGCAGGTTTTTTTGTGTCCTGATGACGGTGGATGTGACTATCGCTGAAGATGTGAAGCCGCTACTATAACGGCTTTCAAAATGCTATCAGGAGTTTACGATGTCCCAGCCGCTGAATGCCGATCAGGAACTGGTTTCTGATGTGGTTGCTTGCCAGTTGGTTATCAAACAAATTCTGGATGTTCTCGATGTAATCGCGCCCGTTGAGGTTCGTGAAAAAATGTCCAGTCAGCTGAAGAATATCGACTTTACTAACCATCCCGCCGCCGCAGACCCGGTCACCATGCGGGCAATCCAAAAAGCCATCGCGCTTATTGAACTCAAGTTTACCCCACAGGGTGAATCCCATTAAAAAAACCGCTGCTTCAAACAGATGAGGCAGCGGTTTCTCAAAACCTTCATCGGCGCAATGCATTAGCGCCGATGATGATCAATGCAGCTGGTGTGACACGACATTCAGAACATGTTGGTCGGTCTGCACAGGGCACATACCCGCAAGTTTCGCACTGCGCACTTCATCAAGAATGGTTTGCAGCAACAGACCATCATGCTGCTGTTCTTTTTCCAGATCGCGCAGGAAATTGACGGTTGAATCATCATTCAGTTCTTTCGCTTCATCGGCTAACTGTGCCAACGTACTAGAACGTTGCTCGTATTCTTCCATCGTTTTTTGGAACAGTTCTTCCAGAGAGTTCAGTTTTTCACCGGGAACATCAATGGCTTTAACGATGGGGGTAGCGCCGACACTCTTCATAAAGTTAAACATGCGCATCATTTGGGTCACATTACTCTGTGCCTGGGCGCGAAGGAAAGTGGCGGTGCCGTTCAGACTCTGTTCAGAACACCAGTTACTCAGGTGAAGGTAGAGATTGGATGCGTAAAACTCGCGGTTCATTTGAGAGTTGAGTTTGAGAAGCATTCCAGCGGTTGCCATACCTAATATCCTTATATCCAGAAGTGGAGAGGTGCAAGATAAATCAAAACACCATAATTACTGTTTGCAGAATAATTCCTTTCTGCCGGTCCGAAATGTGATCGTGGAGTCAATTCTGACGATGATCTGAAATAAGAATAACGTCTGAACGGGTATAAGAAAATGCTTAAATCATCAAGTTTATATATTTTTACATTTCATTGATGAAATCAATGTAACTGCAATGAATTTTAATGATAGTGCTTTTTGTATCTTGTTGATATTAATCAATGAATTTGAATTCATGATGAAGTGATGATTTTATAAAACGTTTTTTCATTTTTGCGAGGTGGCTCTCATTATACGTGTTCTGTTAATTAATGAGCACAGTGATAATTAATGACGAAATGAATGACGTGCATTTTCCACATCTTTGAGTTGCGGTTATTACACCATTTCAAAAACTCAACGCCAGGTAATGCGGCCTATTGACTGGTTAAAAAGAAGACATCCCGCATGGGTACCAAAGACAACAAGGATTTCCAGGCTAATCTTATGGATTAATCTGCTGTGCATTCGACAATTTGTCTGACAAATTGGCTTTCCCTTATGTCTTTTCCCGCTAAATTTATGCACGTTCTCACTGTAATTCTGCGATGTGATATTGCTCTCCTATGGAGAATTAATTTCTCGCTAAAACTATGTCAACACAGTCACTTATCTTTTAGTTAAAAGGTAATGCTTTGTTTTCCGATTAATTTAACGAATGTCATTCGTTTTTGCCCTACACAAAACGACACTAAAGCTGGAGAGAACCATGCACAAATTTACTAAAGCCCTGGCAGCCATTGGTCTGGCAGCCGTTATGTCACAATCCGCTATGGCGGAGAACCTGAAGCTCGGTTTTCTGGTGAAGCAACCGGAAGAGCCGTGGTTCCAGACCGAATGGAAGTTTGCCGATAAAGCCGGGAAGGATTTAGGGTTTGAGGTTATTAAGATTGCCGTGCCGGATGGCGAAAAAACATTGAACGCGATCGACAGCCTGGCTGCCAGTGGCGCAAAAGGTTTCGTTATTTGTACTCCGGACCCCAAACTCGGCTCTGCCATCGTCGCGAAAGCGCGTGGCTACGATATGAAAGTCATTGCCGTGGATGACCAGTTTGTTAACGCCAAAGGTAAGCCAATGGATACCGTTCCGCTGGTGATGATGGCGGCGACTAAAATTGGCGAACGTCAGGGCCAGGAACTGTATAAAGAGATGCAGAAACGTGGCTGGGATGTCAAAGAAAGCGCGGTGATGGCGATTACCGCCAACGAACTGGATACCGCCCGCCGCCGTACTACGGGATCTATGGATGCGCTGAAAGCGGCCGGATTCCCGGAAAAACAAATTTATCAGGTACCTACCAAATCTAACGACATCCCGGGGGCATTTGACGCTGCCAACTCAATGCTGGTTCAACATCCGGAAGTTAAACATTGGCTGATCGTCGGTATGAACGACAGCACCGTGCTGGGCGGCGTACGCGCGACGGAAGGTCAGGGCTTTAAAGCGGCCGATATCATCGGCATTGGCATTAACGGTGTGGATGCGGTGAGCGAACTGTCTAAAGCACAGGCAACCGGCTTCTACGGTTCCCTGCTGCCAAGCCCGGACGTACATGGCTATAAATCCAGCGAAATGCTTTACAACTGGGTAGCAAAAGACGTTGAACCGCCAAAATTTACCGAAGTTACCGACGTGGTACTGATCACGCGTGACAACTTTAAAGAAGAACTGGAGAAAAAAGGTTTAGGCGGTAAGTAATTTGCCGGAAAAATTCCCCTCTGCATGATGCAGAGGGGGTGTGAACGACCAGTGATTCACGGAGACGTTATGCAACAGTCTACCCCGTATCTCTCATTTCGCGGCATCGGTAAAACGTTTCCCGGCGTTAAGGCGCTGACGGATATTAGTTTTGACTGCTATGCCGGTCAGGTTCATGCGTTGATGGGTGAAAATGGCGCAGGAAAATCAACTCTCTTAAAAATCCTCAGCGGCAACTATGCGCCAACCACGGGTTCTGTAGTGATTAATGGGCAGGAAATGTCCTTTTCCGACACGACCGCAGCACTTAACGCGGGCGTGGCGATTATTTACCAGGAACTGCATCTCGTGCCGGAAATGACCGTCGCGGAAAACATCTATCTCGGCCAGCTGCCGCATAAAGGCGGCATTGTGAATCGCTCATTGCTGAATTATGAGGCGGGTTTACAACTTAAACATCTTGGTATGGATATTGACCCGGACACGCCGCTGAAATATCTCTCCATTGGTCAGTGGCAGATGGTTGAAATCGCCAAAGCGCTGGCGCGTAACGCCAAAATTATCGCCTTTGATGAGCCAACCAGCTCCCTCTCTGCCCGTGAAATCGACAATCTTTTCCGCGTTATTCGTGAACTGCGAAAAGAGGGGCGGGTAATCTTATACGTTTCTCACCGTATGGAAGAAATATTTGCCCTCAGCGATGCCATTACTGTCTTTAAAGATGGACGTTATGTCAAAACCTTTACCGATATGCAGCAGGTTGACCACGACGCGCTGGTGCAGGCGATGGTCGGGCGCGACATTGGCGATATCTACGGCTGGCAACCGCGTAGTTATGGCGAGGAGCGCCTGCGTCTTGATGCTGTGAAAGCACCAGGCGTGCGTACGCCAATAAGTCTGGCGGTTCGCAGTGGTGAAATTGTTGGGCTGTTTGGTCTGGTAGGGGCGGGGCGTAGCGAATTAATGAAAGGCATGTTTGGCGGGACGCAAATCACCGCCGGTCAGGTTTATATCGACCACCAGCCGATCGATATTCGTAAACCGAGCCACGCCATTGCCGCAGGCATGATGCTCTGCCCGGAAGATCGCAAAGCGGAAGGCATTATTCCCGTGCACTCCGTTCGCGACAATATCAACATCAGTGCCAGACGTAAACATGTGCTCGGCGGTTGTGTAATCAACAACGGTTGGGAAGAAAACAATGCCGATCACCACATTCGTTCGCTCAACATCAAAACGCCGGGCGCGGAGCAACTGATCATGAATCTCTCAGGCGGAAATCAGCAAAAAGCCATTCTGGGCCGCTGGTTATCGGAAGAGATGAAGGTCATTTTGCTGGATGAACCTACGCGCGGCATTGATGTTGGCGCTAAGCACGAAATATATAACGTAATTTATGCGCTGGCGGCGCAGGGCGTGGCGGTGCTGTTTGCCTCCAGCGACTTACCTGAAGTCCTCGGCGTTGCCGACCGGATTGTGGTGATGCGGGAAGGTGAAATCGCCGGTGAATTGTTACACGAGCAGGCAGATGAGCGTCAGGCACTGAGCCTTGCGATGCCTAAAGTCAGCCAGGCTGTTGCCTGAGTAAGGAGAGTATGATGTCTTCTGTTTCTACATCGGGGTCTGGCGCACCTAAGTCGTCATTCAGCTTCGGGCGTATCTGGGATCAGTACGGCATGCTGGTGGTGTTTGCGGTGCTCTTTATCGCCTGTGCCATTTTTGTCCCAAATTTTGCCACCTTCATTAATATGAAAGGGTTGGGCCTGGCAATTTCCATGTCGGGGATGGTGGCTTGTGGCATGTTGTTCTGCCTCGCTTCCGGTGACTTTGACCTTTCTGTCGCCTCCGTAATTGCCTGTGCGGGTGTCACCACGGCGGTGGTTATTAACCTGACTGAAAGCCTGTGGATTGGCGTGGCAGCGGGGTTGTTGCTGGGCGTTCTCTGTGGCCTGGTCAATGGCTTTGTTATCGCCAAACTGAAAATAAATGCTCTGATCACGACATTGGCAACGATGCAGATTGTTCGAGGTCTGGCGTACATCATTTCAGACGGTAAAGCGGTCGGTATCGAAGATGAAAGCTTCTTTGCCCTTGGTTACGCCAACTGGTTCGGTCTGCCTGCGCCAATCTGGCTCACCGTCGCGTGTCTGATTATCTTTGGTTTGCTGCTGAATAAAACCACCTTTGGTCGTAACACCCTGGCGATTGGCGGGAACGAAGAGGCCGCGCGTCTGGCGGGTGTACCGGTTGTTCGCACCAAAATTATTATCTTTGTTCTCTCAGGCCTGGTATCAGCGATAGCCGGAATTATTCTGGCTTCACGTATGACCAGTGGGCAGCCAATGACGTCGATTGGTTATGAGCTGATTGTTATCTCCGCCTGCGTTTTAGGTGGCGTTTCTCTGAAAGGTGGCATCGGAAAAATCTCATATGTGGTGGCGGGTATCTTAATTTTAGGCACCGTGGAAAACGCCATGAACCTGCTTAATATTTCTCCTTTCGCGCAGTACGTGGTTCGCGGCTTAATCCTGCTGGCAGCGGTGATCTTCGACCGTTACAAGCAAAAAGCGAAACGCACTGTCTGATGCTTTTTTCTGCAACAATTTAGCGTTTTTTCCCACCATAGCCAACCGCCATAACGGTTGGCTGTTCTTCGTTGCAAATGGCGACCCCCGTCACACTGTCTATACTTACATGTCTGTAAAGCGCGTTCTGCGCAACACAATAAGAAAAGAGAAGGAGGAGAACCGGGTGACAGAACCGTTAACCGAAACCCCTGAACTATCCGCGAAATATGCCTGGTTTTTTGATCTTGATGGAACGCTGGCGGAAATCAAACCGCATCCCGATCAGGTCGTCGTGCCTGACAATATTCTGCAAGGACTACAGCTACTGGCAACCGCAAGTGATGGTGCATTGGCATTGATATCAGGGCGCTCAATGGTGGAGCTTGACGCACTGGCAAAACCTTATCGCTTCCCGTTAGCGGGCGTGCATGGGGCGGAGCGCCGTGACATCAATGGTAAAACACATATCGTTCATCTGCCGGATGCGATTGCGCGTGATATTAGCGTGCAACTGCATACAGTCATCGCTCAGTATCCCGGCGCGGAGCTGGAGGCGAAAGGGATGGCTTTTGCGCTGCATTATCGTCAGGCTCCGCAGCATGAAGACGCATTAATGACATTAGCGCAACGTATTACTCAGATCTGGCCACAAATGGCGTTACAGCAGGGAAAGTGTGTTGTCGAGATCAAACCGAGAGGTACCAGTAAAGGTGAGGCAATTGCAGCTTTTATGCAGGAAGCTCCCTTTATCGGGCGAACGCCCGTATTTCTGGGCGATGATTTAACCGATGAATCTGGCTTCGCAGTCGTTAACCGACTGGGCGGAATGTCAGTAAAAATTGGCACAGGTGCAACTCAGGCATCATGGCGACTGGCGGGTGTGCCGGATGTCTGGAGCTGGCTTGAAATGATAACCACCGCATTACAACAAAAAAGAGAAAATAACAGGAGTGATGACTATGAGTCGTTTAGTCGTAGTATCTAACCGGATTGCACCACCAGACGAGCACGCCGCCAGTGCCGGTGGCCTTGCCGTTGGCATACTGGGGGCACTGAAAGCCGCAGGCGGACTGTGGTTTGGCTGGAGTGGTGAAACAGGGAATGAGGATCAGCCGCTAAAAAAGGTGAAAAAAGGTAACATTACGTGGGCCTCTTTTAACCTCAGCGAACAGGACCTTGACGAATACTACAACCAATTCTCCAATGCCGTTCTCTGGCCCGCTTTTCATTATCGGCTCGATCTGGTGCAATTTCAGCGTCCTGCCTGGGACGGCTATCTACGCGTAAATGCGTTGCTGGCAGATAAATTACTGCCGCTGTTGCAAGACGATGACATTATCTGGATCCACGATTATCACCTGTTGCCATTTGCGCATGAATTACGCAAACGGGGAGTGAATAATCGCATTGGTTTCTTTCTGCATATTCCTTTCCCGACACCGGAAATCTTCAACGCGCTGCCGACATATGACACCTTGCTTGAACAGCTTTGTGATTATGATTTGCTGGGTTTCCAGACAGAAAACGATCGTCTGGCGTTCCTGGATTGTCTTTCTAACCTGACCCGCGTCACGACACGTAGCGCAAAAAGCCATACAGCCTGGGGCAAAGCATTTCGAACAGAAGTCTACCCGATCGGCATTGAACCGAAAGAAATAGCCAAACAGGCTGCCGGGCCACTGCCGCCAAAACTGGCGCAACTTAAAGCGGAACTGAAAAACGTACAAAATATCTTTTCTGTCGAACGGCTGGATTATTCCAAAGGTTTGCCAGAGCGTTTTCTCGCCTATGAAGCGTTGCTGGAAAAATATCCGCAGCATCATGGTAAAATTCGTTATACCCAGATTGCACCAACGTCGCGTGGTGATGTGCAAGCCTATCAGGATATTCGTCATCAGCTCGAAAATGAAGCTGGACGAATTAATGGTAAATACGGGCAATTAGGCTGGACGCCGCTTTATTATTTGAATCAGCATTTTGACCGTAAATTACTGATGAAAATATTCCGCTACTCTGACGTGGGCTTAGTGACGCCACTGCGTGACGGGATGAACCTGGTAGCAAAAGAGTATGTTGCTGCTCAGGACCCAGCCAATCCGGGCGTTCTTGTTCTTTCGCAATTTGCGGGAGCGGCAAACGAGTTAACGTCGGCGTTAATTGTTAACCCCTACGATCGTGACGAAGTTGCAGCTGCGCTGGATCGTGCATTGACTATGTCGCTGGCGGAACGTATTTCCCGTCATGCAGAAATGCTGGACGTTATCGTGAAAAACGATATTAACCACTGGCAGGAGTGCTTCATTAGCGACCTAAAGCAGATAGTTCCGCGAAGCGCGGAAAGCCAGCAGCGCGATAAAGTTGCTACCTTTCCAAAGCTTGCGTAGGAGCGGTTAATCTCCCGTAAGTGGAACTAACAGCACATCGACCTCACTTGAGGCAATAACTCTTTTCGCCGAGCAGGATGCTCGCGAAAAGAAACTGTGATTGTGATTACCGCAAATCACCAAATCGAAATGATGCTTGTGACATACTTCCAGAATATGTTCGCTTAACTCACCGTAGGCAATAAACGTCTTGTCAACGGGATACCCCGCATCCTGAATTAACTTATCAAGAAAGCTTTGCGTTTCTTCCTGCATCACGCTGCGTAAATCTTCAAGCATCGGCGCAGCTAATTGATTGTACATTTCCGGGTCGGAAGCGAGAGTAATTAAACTGATGTGTCCCTTTACTGGCCTGGCGATAGATACCGCTTTTGCCAGCAGTTGCTGACTTTCCGGTGTAACCGCAACAGCGACAAGAATATTGCTATAGCTCATAACCTGTTCCTTATTCTGTGAACTTCAGGTGACATTAAAGCTTTACTCCTAATGGAGAAACGACGCAATCCCAACTCGGTCAAACAGGTAAATATTAGTCTGATTATTAGTAAAGACAATTAATCAATCACTCCCGGTGATCATATAATTTCAAATGTAATTATAAGAAAATAGTGTACTGATTCTCCGCATTAAACAAGTGGTTAATATATGTAAAACATTTCATTAACATTAGGTTGATTGTTGCCTTTCTTTGTATTTAATTAGTTTGTTGTGCGGTAAGTGTCTGTTTAAAAATAGCTTATCTGGTATTGCATGAAAGTGATTATTTATAGCAGATGATTATTTACGGTGAGTTATTTTGACTGTGCGCAACATCCCATTTCGATTATTCCTGTTTCATTTTTGCTTGCTAGCGTAGCGAAAAACTTTTTAACAGATTGAAATACACCCAAAACAAAAGTATGACTTATACATTTATGTTAAGTAATTGAGTGTTTTGTGTGATCTGCATCACACATTATTGAAAATCGCAGCCCCCCTCCGTTGTATGTGCGTGTAGTGACGAGTACAGTTGCGTCGATTTAGGAAAAATCTTAGATAAGTGTAAAGACCCATTTCTATTTGTAAGGACATATTAAACCAAAAAGGTGGTTCTGCTTATTGCAGCTTATCGCAACTATTCTAATGCTAATTATTTTTTACCGGGGCTTCCCGGCGACATCACGGGGTGCGGTGAAACCGCATAAAAATAAAGTTGGTTATTCTGGGTGGGAATAATGCATACCTCCGAGTTGCTGAAACACATTTATGACATCAACTTGTCATATTTACTACTTGCACAGCGTTTGATTGTTCAGGACAAAGCGTCCGCTATGTTTCGTCTCGGCATAAATGAAGAAATGGCGACAACGTTAGCGGCACTGACTCTTCCGCAAATGGTTAAGCTGGCAGAAACCAATCAACTGGTTTGTCACTTCCGTTTTGACAGCCACCAGACGATTACTCAGTTGACGCAAGATTCCCGCGTTGACGATCTCCAGCAAATTCATACCGGCATCATGCTCTCAACACGCTTGCTGAATGATGTTAATCAGCCTGAAGAAGCGCTGCGCAAGAAAAGGGCCTGATCATGAGTGAAAAAAGCATTGTTCAGGAAGCGCGGGATATTCAGCTGGCAATGGAATTGATCACCCTGGGCGCTCGTTTGCAGATGCTGGAAAGCGAAACACAGTTAAGTCGCGGACGCCTGATAAAACTTTATAAAGAACTGCGCGGAAGCCCACCGCCGAAAGGCATGCTGCCATTCTCAACCGACTGGTTTATGACCTGGGAACAAAACGTTCATGCTTCGATGTTCTGTAATGCATGGCAGTTTTTACTGAAAACCGGTTTGTGTAATGGCGTCGATGCGGTGATCAAAGCCTACCGTTTATACCTTGAACAGTGCCCACAAGCAGAAGAAGGACCACTGCTGGCATTAACCCGTGCCTGGACATTGGTGCGGTTTGTTGAAAGTGGATTACTGCAACTTTCCAGCTGCAACTGCTGCGGCGGCAATTTTATTACCCACGCTCACCAGCCTGTTGGCAGCTTTGCCTGCAGCTTATGTCAACCGCCATCCCGGGCAGTAAAAAGACGTAAACTTTCCCAGAATCCTGCCGATATTATCCCACAACTGCTGGATGAACAGAGAGTACAGGCTGTTTAACTGATACGGTGAGGCGCAACATTCCAGCAGCGGTAACGACGTACCGCTGCTTTTTTTTGCCCCAATCGCGCGTTAACGCCTGACGACTGAACATCCTGTCATGGTCAACAGTGGAAGGATGATGTCGTGCTTATCTTATTAGGTTACCTGGTTGTTCTCGGTACAGTTTTCGGCGGTTATTTGATGACCGGTGGAAGCCTTGGAGCACTCTATCAACCCGCTGAACTGGTGATTATTGCCGGTGCAGGGATTGGGTCGTTTATCGTCGGCAATAATGGCAAAGCGATTAAAGGCACGCTGAAGGCGCTGCCGTTGCTGTTTCGTCGCTCCAAATACACCAAAGCAATGTATATGGATCTGCTGGCTCTGCTTTATCGGTTGATGGCGAAATCGCGGCAGATGGGGATGTTTTCGCTGGAACGTGATATTGAAAATCCCCGTGAGAGCGAGATCTTCGCCAGCTACCCACGCATCCTCGCGGATAGCGTCATGCTTGATTTTATCGTCGATTATCTGCGCCTGATTATCAGCGGTCACATGAACACCTTCGAAATCGAAGCTCTGATGGATGAAGAGATTGAGACGCACGAAAGCGAGGCAGAAGTCCCGGCGAACAGTCTGGCGCTGGTCGGGGACTCACTTCCGGCGTTTGGTATTGTTGCGGCTGTAATGGGGGTCGTTCACGCGTTAGGTTCAGCCGATCGTCCTGCCGCCGAGCTGGGTGCGCTTATCGCACATGCGATGGTGGGGACTTTCCTCGGCATTTTATTGGCTTACGGATTTATTTCCCCATTAGCGACTGTTTTACGTCAGAAAAGCGCCGAAACCAGCAAAATGATGCAGTGCGTCAAAGTCACTCTGCTTTCTAATCTGAACGGTTACGCACCGCCTATCGCCGTTGAGTTTGGTCGCAAAACGCTCTATTCCAGCGAACGTCCGTCGTTTATTGAACTGGAAGAGCATGTGCGTGCGGTGAAAAATCCGCAACAACAGACGACAACCGAGGAAGCATGAAGAATCAAGCGCATCCGATTATTGTCGTCAAACGACGCAAAGCCAAAAGCCACGGGGCAGCACATGGATCGTGGAAGATTGCTTATGCCGACTTTATGACTGCGATGATGGCCTTTTTTCTGGTGATGTGGCTGATCTCCATCTCCAGCCCAAAAGAGCTGATTCAGATTGCGGAGTACTTCCGGACTCCACTGGCGACTGCGGTTACGGGCGGCGATCGCATTTCTAATAGTGAAAGCCCAATTCCCGGCGGTGGTGATGATTACACCCAAAGCCAGGGGGAAGTGAATAAGCAGCCGAACATCGAAGAGCTGAAAAAACGCATGGAGCAAAGTCGATTGCGGAAATTGCGGGGTGATCTCGACCAGTTGATAGAGTCCGATCCGAAACTGCGGGCGTTACGTCCCCATCTCAAAATCGATCTGGTCCAGGAAGGTCTACGTATTCAGATCATCGATAGCCAGAATCGCCCGATGTTTAGAACCGGCAGTGCCGATGTCGAACCCTATATGCGCGACATTCTGCGCGCCATTGCGCCTGTACTGAACGGTATTCCCAACCGTATTAGCCTTTCAGGTCATACCGATGATTTCCCCTACGCCAGCGGTGAGAAAGGATATAGCAACTGGGAGCTTTCTGCCGATCGGGCCAATGCATCCCGCCGCGAACTGATGGTCGGAGGGTTGGATAGCGGCAAAGTGTTACGTGTCGTCGGCATGGCGGCAACGATGCGCTTAAGCGATCGCGGACCTGATGATGCCGTCAACCGTCGCATCAGCCTGCTGGTACTGAACAAACAAGCCGAACAGGCCATTTTGCATGAAAACGCCGAAAGCCAGAATGAGCCAGTAAGCGCCCTGGAAAAACCTGAGGTTGCACCACAGGTCAGTGTTCCCACAATGCCATCAGCCGAACCGAGGTGACAGCGTGAGCATGGATATAAGCGATTTTTATCAGACATTTTTTGATGAAGCGGACGAACTGTTGGCTGACATGGAGCAGCATTTGCTGGTTTTGCAGCCGGAAGCGCCAGATGCCGAACAATTGAATGCCATCTTTCGGGCTGCCCACTCGATCAAAGGAGGGGCAGGAACTTTTGGCTTCAGCGTTTTGCAGGAAACCACGCATCTGATGGAAAACCTGCTCGATGAAGCCAGACGAGGTGAGATGCAACTCAACACCGACATTATCAATCTGTTTTTGGAAACGAAGGACATCATGCAAGAACAGCTCGACGCTTATAAACAGTCGCAAGAGCCGGATGCCGCCAGCTTCGATTATATCTGCCAGGCCTTGCGTCAACTGGCATTAGAAGCGAAAGGCGAAACGCCATCCGCAGTGACCCGATTAAGTGTGGTTGCCAAAAGTGAACCGCAAGATGAGCAGAGTCGCAGTCAGTCGCCGCGACGAATTATCCTTTCGCGCCTGAAGGCCGGGGAAGTCGACCTGCTGGAAGAAGAACTGGGACATCTGACAACGTTAACTGACGTGGTGAAAGGGGCGGATTCGCTCTCGGCAATATTACCGGGCGACATCGCCGAAGATGACATCACAGCGGTACTCTGTTTTGTGATTGAAGCCGATCAGATTACCTTTGAAACAGTAGAAGTCTCGCCAAAAATATCCACCCCACCAGTGCTTAAACTGGCAGCCGAACAAGCGCCAACCGGCCGCGTGGAGCGGGAAAAAACGACGCGCAGCAATGAATCCACCAGCATCCGTGTAGCGGTAGAAAAGGTTGATCAATTAATTAACCTCGTCGGCGAGCTGGTTATCACCCAGTCCATGCTTGCCCAGCGTTCCAGCGAACTGGACCCGGTTAATCATGGTGATTTGATAACCAGCATGGGGCAGTTACAACGTAACGCCCGTGATTTGCAGGAATCAGTGATGTCGATTCGCATGATGCCGATGGAATATGTTTTTAGTCGCTATCCCCGGCTGGTGCGTGATCTGGCGGGAAAACTCGGCAAGCAGGTAGAACTGACGCTGGTGGGCAGTTCTACTGAACTCGACAAAAGCCTGATAGAACGCATTATCGACCCGCTGACCCACCTGGTACGCAATAGCCTCGATCACGGTATTGAACTGCCAGAAAAACGGCTCGCCGCAGGTAAAAACAGCGTCGGAAATTTAATTCTGTCTGCCGAACATCAGGGCGGCAACATTTGCATTGAAGTGACCGACGATGGGGCGGGGCTAAACCGTGAGCGAATTCTGGCAAAAGCGGCCTCGCAAGGTTTGACTGTCAGCGAAAACATGAGCGACGACGAAGTCGCGATGCTGATATTTGCACCTGGCTTCTCCACGGCAGAGCAGGTCACCGACGTCTCCGGGCGCGGCGTCGGCATGGACGTCGTTAAACGTAATATCCAGGAGATGGGCGGTCATGTCGAAATCCAGTCGAAGCAGGGTACTGGCACTACGATCCGCATTTTACTGCCGCTGACGCTGGCCATCCTCGACGGCATGTCCGTACGCGTTGCGGATGAAGTTTTCATTCTGCCGCTGAATGCTGTTATGGAATCACTGCAACCCCGTGAAGCCGATCTCCATCCACTGGCCGGCGGCGAGCGGGTGCTGGAAGTGCGGGGTGAATATCTGCCCATCGTCGAACTGTGGAAAGTGTTCAACGTCGCGGGCGCGAAAACCGAAGCCACCCAGGGAATTGTGGTGATCTTACAAAGTGGCGGTCGCCGCTACGCCTTGCTGGTGGATCAATTAATTGGTCAACACCAGGTTGTGGTTAAAAACCTTGAAAGTAACTATCGCAAAGTCCCCGGCATTTCTGCTGCGACCATTCTTGGCGACGGCAGCGTGGCACTGATTGTTGATGTCTCCGCCTTGCAGGCGATAAACCGCGAACAACGTATGGCGAACACCGCCGCCTGAATGAGTAAAAAGGTAACAATATGACCGGTATGACGAATGTAACAAAGCTGGCCAGCGAGCCGTCAGGCCAGGAATTTCTGGTATTTACCCTTGGTGATGAAGAGTACGGTATTGATATCCTGAAAGTGCAGGAGATCCGTGGCTACGATCAGGTAACACGGATTGCGAACACGCCAGCGTTTATCAAAGGCGTCACGAATCTGCGCGGCGTTATTGTGCCGATTGTTGACTTACGAATTAAGTTCAGCCAGGTGGATGTGGACTATAACGACAACACGGTAGTTATCGTCCTGAATCTCGGACAGCGGGTGGTCGGCATCGTGGTTGACGGCGTCTCAGACGTGCTTTCATTGACGGCGGAGCAAATTCGTCCGGCACCGGAATTTGCCGTGACGCTTTCAACAGAATATCTCACTGGACTGGGCGCACTGGGCGACCGGATGTTGATTCTGGTGAACATCGAAAAACTGCTGAACAGCGAAGAGATGGCGCTGTTAGATAGCGCGGCGTCAGAAGTGGCGTAATTCTCCCGATTTCCTCAATTGAAATGAACCCGATGATCTGCGCATCGGGTTTTTTATTTCAATTTCGCGGCGGGTGGCATCAGCAATAAAGTTTCCCCCCTCCTTGCCGATAACGAGATCAACTTGTTTTCAGGAAGGTGCCTTATGATTAACCGTATCCGCGTAGTCACGCTGTTGGTAATGGTGCTGGGGGTATTCGCACTGTTACAGCTTATTTCCGGCAGTCTGTTTTTTTCTTCCCTTCACCATAGCCAGAAGAGCTTTGTGGTTTCCAATCAATTACGGGAACAGCAGGGCGAGCTGACGTCAACCTGGGATTTAATGCTGCAAACGCGCATTAACCTGAGTCGTTCAGCGGTACGGATGATGATGGATTCCTCCAATCAACAAAGTAACGCCAAAGTTGAATTGCTCGATAGCGCCAGGAAAACATTGGCGCAGGCAGCGACGCATTATAAAAAATTCAAAAGCATGGCACCGTTACCTGAAATGGTCGCTACCAGTCGTAATATTGATGAAAAATATAAAAACTATTACACAGCGTTAACTGAACTGATTGATTATCTAGATTATGGCAATACTGGAGCTTATTTCGCTCAGCCAACCCAGGGAATGCAAAATGCAATGGGCGAAGCGTTTGCTCAGTACGCCCTCAGCAGTGAAAAACTGTATCGCGATATCGTCACTGACAACGCAGATGATTACCGATTTGCCCAGTGGCAACTGGCGGTTATCGCGCTGGTGGTGGTATTGATTCTGCTGGTGGCGTGGTACGGCATTCGCCGTATGTTGCTTACTCCGCTGGCAAAAATTATTGCTCACATTCGCGAAATCGCCGGTGGTAACCTGGCGAATACCCTGACCATTGACGGGCGCAGTGAAATGGGCGACCTGGCGCAGAGCGTTTCACATATGCAACGCTCTTTGACTGACACCGTCACTCATGTCCGCGAAGGTTCAGATGCCATCTATGCCGGTACCCGTGAAATTGCGGCGGGCAACACCGATCTTTCCTCCCGTACTGAACAGCAGGCATCCGCGCTGGAAGAAACTGCCGCCAGCATGGAGCAGCTCACCGCGACAGTGAAGCAAAACGCCGATAACGCCCGCCAGGCCTCGCAACTGGCGCAAAGTGCCTCCGACACCGCCCAGCACGGCGGCAAAGTGGTGGATGGCGTAGTGAAAACGATGCATGAGATCGCCGATAGTTCGAAGAAAATTGCCGACATTATCAGCGTTATCGACGGTATTGCCTTCCAGACTAATATCCTCGCGCTGAATGCCGCGGTTGAAGCCGCGCGTGCGGGTGAACAGGGCCGTGGTTTTGCCGTGGTGGCGGGTGAAGTGCGTAATCTTGCCAGTCGCAGCGCCCAGGCGGCAAAAGAGATCAAAGCCCTCATTGAAGACTCCGTCTCACGCGTTGATACCGGTTCGGTGCTGGTCGAAAGCGCCGGGGAAACAATGAACAATATCGTCAATGCTGTCACTCGCGTGACTGACATTATGGGCGAGATTGCATCGGCATCGGATGAACAGAGCCGTGGCATCGATCAAGTCGCATTGGCGGTTTCGGAAATGGATCGCGTCACGCAACAGAACGCATCGCTGGTGCAGGAATCAGCTGCCGCCGCCGCTGCGCTGGAAGAACAGGCGAGTCGTTTAACGCAAGCAGTTTCCGCGTTCCGTCTGGCAGCCAGCCCACTCACCAATAAACCGCAAACACCATCCCGTCCTGCCAGTGAGCAACCACCGGCTCAGCCACGACTGCGAATTGCTGAACAAGATCCAAACTGGGAAACATTTTGACGAGTATTTACTAACGCGGTCATTGCCGCCTGATGGGGAGCGTTGATGTTTAATCGTATTCGAATTTCGACCACGCTGTTTTTAATTTTGATTCTCTGCGGGATCTTGCAGATTGGCAGTAACGGCATGTCTTTTTGGGCATTTCGCGACGATTTGCAACGACTGAATCAGGTCGAGCAGAGCAATCAGCAACGTGCGGCATTAGCGCAAACTCGGGCGGTAATGTTACAGGCCAGTACCGCGCTGAACAAAGCGGGCACTCTGACGGCACTTAGCTATCCGGCGGATGACATTAAAACGTTGATGACGACGGCGCGCGCCAGTCTGACGCAATCCACCACGCTGTTTAAAAGTTTTATGGCGATGACTGCGGGCAACGAGCACGTCAGGGGATTGCAAAAAGAGACGGAGAAAAGTTTTGCCCGCTGGCACAACGATCTCGAACATCAGGCGACCTGGCTTGAAAGTAATCAACTTTCGGATTTCCTCACTGCGCCGGTGCAGGGATCACAGAATGCGTTTGACGTTAACTTTGAGGCCTGGCAGCTGGAGATCAACCATGTGCTGGAAGCCGCCAGTGCGCAAAGCCAGCGTAACTATCAGATTTCGGCACTGGTGTTTATCAGCATGATTATTGTTGCGGCGATCTACATCAGCAGTGCGCTGTGGTGGACGCGCAAGATGATTGTTCAACCACTGGCCATTATCGGTAGCCATTTTGACAGCATTGCTGCGGGTAATCTGGCGCGTCCGATTGCGGTATATGGTCGTAATGAGATCACCGCCATTTTTGCCAGTCTGAAGACCATGCAGCAGGCTTTGCGTGGGACGGTAAGTGATGTGCGTAAGGGAAGCCAGGAGATGCACATTGGTATCGCGGAGATTGTCGCAGGCAATAACGATCTCTCAAGTCGTACCGAACAGCAGGCGGCATCGCTGGCACAAACGGCCGCCAGTATGGAGCAATTAACCGCCACGGTAGGGCAAAACGCCGATAACGCACGACAGGCGTCGGAACTGGCAAAAAATGCCGCGACAACGGCGCAGGCGGGCGGTGTTCAGGTCAGTACCATGACTCACACCATGCAGGAGATCGCCACCAGCTCGCAAAAAATTGGCGACATTATCAGCGTTATCGACGGAATTGCTTTCCAGACCAATATTCTGGCCCTGAATGCGGCAGTGGAAGCGGCTCGCGCCGGAGAGCAGGGGCGTGGTTTTGCGGTAGTGGCAGGTGAAGTGCGCAATCTTGCCAGCCGTAGCGCGCAGGCAGCAAAAGAGATCAAAGGGCTGATCGAAGAGTCAGTCAATCGTGTCCAGCAGGGTTCGAAACTGGTGAATAACGCCGCCGCGACCATGATCGATATTGTCAGTTCGGTGACCCGCGTGAACGACATTATGGGAGAAATTGCCTCTGCGTCGGAAGAACAACAGCGGGGGATTGAGCAGGTTGCACAGGCTGTCAGCCAGATGGATCAGGTGACTCAGCAGAACGCCTCGCTGGTAGAAGAAGCGGCGGTGGCAACGGAACAACTGGCGAATCAGGCCGACCATCTTTCGTCGCGTGTGGCGGTATTTACCCTTGAAGAACATGAAGTAGCACGACATGAGTCGGTGCAGTTACAAATTGCGCCAGTGGTATCCTGAAGTGATTGAGAAGGCGCTATGACTTCATCTCTGCCCTGTGGGCAAACGTCTTTATTGTTACAGATGACCGAGCGCCTGGCGCTTTCCGACGCGCATTTTCGGCGGATAAGTCAATTGATCTATCAACGAGCCGGGATCGTTCTGGCTGACCATAAACGCGACATGGTTTACAACCGACTGGTTCGTCGTTTGCGTTCGCTGGGACTGACGGATTTCGGTCATTATCTGAACTTGCTGGAATCTAATCAGCACAGCGGTGAGTGGCAGGCGTTTATCAATTCGCTGACCACGAATCTGACGGCATTTTTCCGTGAGGCACATCATTTCCCTCTGCTCGCGGATCACGCACGTCGCCGTTCTGGCGAGTATCGCGTATGGAGCGCGGCGGCTTCGACCGGCGAAGAGCCGTACAGCATTGCGATGACGCTGGCTGACACATTGGGCACCGCGCCCGGACGCTGGAAAGTGTTTGCCAGTGATATCGACACCGAAGTGCTGGAAAAAGCCAGAAGCGGTATCTATCGCCATGAAGAGTTGAAAAACCTGACGCCGCAGCAACTGCAACGGTATTTCATGCGAGGGACGGGGCCGCATGAAGGGCTGGTACGCGTGCGTCAGGAGCTGGCGAACTATGTTGATTTTGCCCCGCTGAATCTACTGGCGAAACAGTACACCGTGCCGGGGCCGTTTGATGCGATCTTCTGTCGTAACGTCATGATCTACTTCGATCAAACTACCCAGCAGGAGATTTTGCGCCGCTTTGTTCCGCTCCTTAAACCCGACGGATTGCTGTTTGCGGGTCACTCTGAAAACTTTAGCCACCTTGAGCGCCGCTTCACGCTGCGTGGTCAGACGGTGTATGCGCTAAGTAAGGATTAACGATGAGCAAAATCAGGGTGTTATCTGTCGATGATTCGGCACTGATGCGCCAGATCATGACAGAAATCATCAACAGCCATAGCGACATGGAAATGGTGGCGACCGCGCCTGATCCGCTGGTCGCGCGTGACTTGATTAAGAAATTCAATCCCGATGTGCTGACGCTGGATGTTGAAATGCCGCGGATGGACGGACTGGATTTCCTCGAAAAATTAATGCGTTTGCGTCCAATGCCCGTTGTGATGGTTTCTTCCCTGACCGGCAAAGGGTCAGAAGTCACGCTGCGCGCGCTGGAGCTGGGGGCGATAGATTTTGTCACCAAACCGCAACTGGGTATTCGCGAAGGTATGCTGGCGTATAACGAAATGATTGCTGAAAAGGTGCGTACGGCAGCAAAGGCGAGCCTTGCAGCACATAAGCCATTGTCGGCACCGACAACGCTGAAGGCGGGGCCGTTGTTGAGTTCTGAAAAACTGATTGCGATTGGTGCTTCAACGGGTGGAACTGAGGCAATTCGTCACGTACTGCAACCGTTGCCGCTTTCCAGCCCGGCACTGTTAATTACCCAGCATATGCCGCCCGGTTTCACCCGCTCTTTTGCCGACAGACTTAATAAGCTTTGCCAGATCGGGGTTAAAGAAGCCGAAGACGGAGAACGTGTCTTGCCGGGGCATGCCTATATTGCGCCGGGCGATCGGCATATGGAGCTGTCGCGTAGTGGCGCAAATTACCAAATCAAAATTCACGATGGCCCGGCGGTTAACCGTCATCGGCCTTCGGTAGATGTGTTGTTCCATTCTGTCGCCAAACAGGCGGGGCGTAATGCGGTTGGGGTGATCCTGACCGGTATGGGCAACGACGGCGCGGCGGGAATGTTGGCGATGCGTCAGGCGGGGGCATGGACCCTTGCGCAAAACGAAGCAAGTTGCGTGGTGTTCGGCATGCCGCGCGAGGCCATCAATATGGGTGGTGTCTGCGAAGTGGTCGATCTTAGCCAGGTAAGCCAGCAAATGTTGGCAAAAATTAGTGCCGGACAGGCGATACGTATTTAAATCAGGAGTGTGAAATGGCGGATAAAGAACTTAAATTTTTGGTTGTGGATGACTTTTCCACCATGCGACGCATAGTGCGTAACCTGCTGAAAGAGCTGGGATTCAATAATGTTGAGGAAGCGGAAGATGGCGTCGACGCTCTCAATAAGTTGCAGGCAGGCGGTTATGGATTTGTTATCTCCGACTGGAACATGCCCAATATGGATGGCCTGGAATTGCTGAAAACAATTCGTGCGGATGGCGCGATGTCGGCATTGCCAGTGTTAATGGTGACTGCAGAAGCGAAGAAAGAGAACATCATTGCTGCGGCGCAAGCGGGGGCCAGTGGCTATGTGGTGAAGCCATTTACCGCCGCGACGCTGGAGGAAAAACTCAACAAAATCTTTGAGAAACTGGGCATGTGAGGATGCGACTATGATGCAACCATCAATCAAACCTGCTGACGAGCATTCAGCTGGCGATATCATTGCGCGCATCGGCAGCCTGACGCGTATGCTGCGCGACAGTTTGCGGGAACTGGGGCTGGATCAGGCCATTGCCGAAGCGGCGGAAGCCATCCCCGATGCGCGCGATCGTTTGTACTATGTTGTGCAGATGACCGCCCAGGCTGCGGAGCGGGCGCTGAACAGTGTTGAGGCGTCACAACCGCATCAGGATCAAATGGAGAAATCAGCAAAAGCGTTAACCCAACGTTGGGATGACTGGTTTGCCGATCCGATTGACCTTGCCGACGCCCGTGAACTGGTAACAGATACACGACAATTTCTGGCAGATGTACCCGCGCATACCAGCTTTACTAACGCGCAACTGCTGGAAATCATGATGGCGCAGGATTTTCAGGATCTCACCGGGCAGGTCATTAAGCGGATGATGGATGTCATTCAGGAGATCGAACGCCAGTTGCTGATGGTGCTGTTGGAAAACATCCCGGAACAGGAGTCGCGTCCAAAACGTGAAAACCAGAGTTTGCTTAATGGACCTCAGGTCGATACCAGCAAAGCCGGTGTGGTAGCCAGTCAGGATCAGGTGGACGATTTGTTGGATAGTCTTGGATTTTGATTTGTATTGCCTGATGTGGCGTGACCACGTCATATCAGGCGGTCTGATAAGGCGATGACGCCGCATCCGACAAACGCACACTATGCTTGATGTGTGGCAGCAAAAGCCCTAAATCCCGCCTGTTTTGCCCCTTACTCAAACCATTGAACGCTTTGCGCTCTGGCATCATTCACGCTTAATACTCTTTCCAGGATTGGCGACGTGTCTGACGAGAGCGACGACAAAACAGAAGCCCCCACACCTCACCGACTAGAAAAAGCGCGGGAAGAGGGGCAAATCCCGCGTTCCCGTGAACTGACCTCACTGCTGATTTTGCTGGTGGGCGTTAGTGTTATCTGGTTTGGCGGTGTGTCGCTGGCCCGTCGATTGTCGGGCATGCTCTCCGCTGGGCTGCATTTTGATCACAGTATTATCAATGACCCGAATCTGATCCTCGGGCAGATTATTCTGCTGATCAGAGAAGCCATGCTGGCGCTGCTGCCGCTGATTAGCGGCGTGGTGCTGGTGGCGCTCATTTCTCCGGTCATGCTGGGAGGGCTGGTATTTAGCGGCAAATCCTTGCAGCCGAAGTGTTCCAAACTCAACCCGCTACCGGGCATTAAACGGATGTTCTCGGCTCAGACTGGCGCGGAGTTGCTTAAAGCAATTTTGAAAACCATCCTGGTTGGCAGCGTGACGGGGTTTTTTCTCTGGCATCACTGGCCGCAGATGATGCGCTTGATGGCCGAGTCTCCGATTACCGCCATGGGTAATGCGATGGATTTGGTAGGGCTATGCGCACTGCTGGTGGTGCTTGGTGTCATTCCAATGGTGGGATTTGACGTCTTTTTCCAAATATTCAGCCACCTGAAAAAGCTGCGTATGTCACGGCAGGATATTCGTGATGAGTTCAAACAAAGCGAAGGTGACCCTCATGTTAAAGGGCGGATCCGTCAGATGCAGCGAGCTGCTGCACGGCGTCGGATGATGGCCGATGTGCCGAAAGCGGATGTCATTGTCAATAACCCGACCCACTATTCGGTAGCGTTGCAGTATGACGAAAACAAAATGAGCGCACCGAAAGTGGTCGCTAAAGGTGCAGGGCTGGTCGCGCTGCGCATTCGTGAAATTGGCGCTGAAAATAACGTCCCGACGCTTGAAGCGCCGCCGCTGGCGCGAGCGCTGTATCGACATGCGGAGATTGGTCAACAAATCCCGGGTCAACTGTACGCCGCGGTGGCGGAAGTGCTGGCCTGGGTCTGGCAACTGAAACGCTGGCGTCTGGCTGGTGGACAGCGCCCTGTACAACCTACTCATCTTCCGGTGCCGGAAGCCCTGGATTTTATTAACGAGAAACCGACCCATGAGTAATCTGGCCGCGATGCTGCGCCTGCCCGCAAACCTGAAATCGACACAATGGCAGATCCTTGCCGGACCGATTTTGATCCTGTTGATCTTGTCGATGATGGTGCTGCCACTGCCCGCATTCATACTCGACCTGTTGTTTACCTTCAATATTGCCTTGTCGATCATGGTGTTGCTGGTGGCGATGTTTACCCAGCGCACGCTTGAGTTTGCTGCGTTTCCGACCATTCTGTTGTTTACCACGCTGTTGCGTCTGGCACTTAACGTGGCTTCAACCCGTATCATTTTAATGGAAGGGCATACCGGCGCGGCGGCGGCAGGGAAGGTGGTCGAAGCGTTCGGTCACTTCCTCGTTGGTGGCAATTTCGCTATCGGTATCGTGGTGTTTGTCATTCTCGTGATCATCAACTTTATGGTCATTACCAAAGGTGCCGGGCGTATCGCAGAAGTGGGTGCGCGCTTTGTTCTCGATGGTATGCCGGGTAAGCAGATGGCGATTGACGCCGACCTTAACGCCGGATTGATTGGTGAAGATGAGGCGAAAAAACGCCGCTCCGAAGTGACTCAGGAAGCCGATTTTTACGGCTCAATGGACGGGGCAAGTAAGTTTGTTCGCGGCGATGCCATCGCCGGGATCCTCATCATGGTCATTAACATTGTCGGCGGGTTGCTGGTCGGCGTGCTGCAACATGGCATGAGCATGGGACACGCGGCGGAAAGTTATACGCTATTGACCATTGGCGACGGTCTGGTGGCACAAATTCCGGCGCTGGTGATTTCTACCGCCGCGGGGGTCATCGTTACGCGTGTCAGCACCGATCAGGATGTTGGCGAGCAGATGGTGAATCAGCTTTTCAGTAACCCAAGCGTTATGTTGTTAAGCGCCGCCGTGCTCGGTTTACTCGGCCTGGTGCCGGGAATGCCGAACCTGGTATTTTTGCTGTTCACTGCCGGATTGCTCGGGCTGGCCTGGTGGATACGCGGACGCGAAAAAAAAGCGCCTGCCGAACCCAAACCGGTAAAAATGGCAGAGAATAATACCGTTGTCGAAGCGACGTGGAACGATGTACAACTGGAAGATTCTCTGGGAATGGAAGTGGGTTATCGACTGATCCCGATGGTCGATTTCCAGCAGGATGGTGAGTTGTTGGGCCGTATACGCAGTATCCGCAAGAAATTTGCCCAGGAGATGGGATTTCTGCCGCCAGTGGTGCACATTCGCGACAATATGGATCTGCAACCTGCCTGCTATCGCATTTTGATGAAAGGCGTGGAGATTGGCAGTGGTGATGCTTATCCGGGGCGCTGGCTGGCGATTAACCCTGGAACCGCTGCCGGGACGTTACCTGGTGAGGCGACCGTCGATCCGGCATTTGGCCTGAATGCTATCTGGATTGAAAGTGCGCTAAAAGAACAGGCGCAGATTCAGGGGTACACAGTGGTTGAGGCCAGCACGGTGGTAGCAACGCATCTTAACCACCTCATTAGCCAGCATGCCGCAGAGCTGTTTGGTCGTCAGGAGGCGCAACAGCTGTTGGATCGCGTCGCCCAGGAGATGCCAAAGCTGACGGAAGATCTCGTTCCTGGCGTCGTCACGCTCACCACACTGCATAAAGTGCTGCAAAATCTCCTCGATGAAAAAGTACCGATTCGCGATATGCGCACCATTCTCGAAACGCTGGCGGAACATGCGCCCATCCAAAGCGATCCACATGAATTAACCGCCGTCGTGCGCGTGGCGTTGGGACGGGCGATTACCCAGCAGTGGTTTCCTGGCAAAGATGAAGTCCATGTTATTGGCCTCGATACACCGCTGGAACGTTTGTTACTACAGGCGCTGCAGGGCGGGGGAGGACTGGAGCCAGGGCTGGCGGATCGTTTACTGGCGCAAACTCAGGAAGCGCTATCCCGTCAGGAGATGCTGGGTGCGCCGCCAGTATTGTTGGTGAACCACGCGCTGCGACCATTATTGTCTCGCTTCCTGCGCCGCAGCTTGCCGCAGTTAGTGGTCCTGTCGAATCTGGAACTGTCTGATAACCGACATATCCGCATGACGGCGACAATTGGCGGCAAATAATGAGAACCTTATTAGCAATATTATTGTTTCCGCTGCTGGTGCAAGCCGCCGGGGAGGGGATGTGGCAGGCAAGTAGTGTAGGAATTACGCTAAATCATCGCGGTGAGTCGATGTCGTCTGCGCCTCTTTCTACGCGACAACCTGCTTCAGGATTGATGACGCTGGTAGCGTGGCGTTATCAGCTTATCGGCCCGACACCTTCAGGACTGCGGGTTCGCTTGTGTTCGCAATCTCGTTGTGTCGAATTAGAGGGGCAGAGCGGAACCACCGTGGCCTTTTCCGGTATAGCGGCAGCAGAACCGTTGCGATTTATCTGGGAAGTGCCAGGCGGTGGGCGGTTAATTCCACCGCTAAAGGTACAACGTAATGAAGTGATTGTGAATTATCGCTGAAGGACAAAAAAATTACGCGCTCGCGAGTATGTTTAATAACTCAGTGAAAAAGGCTCGATGTCTTGTTGCAATTATTTATCAGGAATAGCTTGCAACAAAACATGCCAAAAAGATGTGAATTATCCTCTTGTCAAAGGGCTTGGATAAAAATCTTCAGAGTTACGGTATAGCTGCAACTGGCGAGTTCGCGTATTGGTCTGTATGATCATACATGAGAGCCATTCTGATTCAGAATAAGGGTCACTTAAATCCTGAACGTCCTCATTTGAAAGGATTAATTCACATTCTTTGTCCCTAAAATCCAGCCAGGCTCGCTGTGATTTTTTAAGCAAGTTAAGTTGTTCGGTATCAGGTTTTTTTACACCTGTGCGTGGCACTTGTTCTATATAACGATAAGCTTCACCATAGGCTTTATTTAATTGCGCATCGACGAGATTGTATTCTTGTCGCAGGCATGATTTGATCACGTTAACGTCAGTATCATCATCTGAATTTTTTTGCCAACAATCTTTGATGGCTGAAATGTCATGGTCGTTTACTATAACCGTATCTTCTGCGTAAGCCTGGCAAGAGATAATGCCTAATGTTAATACAAGAAATTTAAACACTGCGGTATTCCTTAAATTCAACCGTTATCGTTTCCCTGGGGCCGGATATTACGCTTCTGGCCTCTTATCCAACAGTGAGAAAACAATGGCATGTCCATTTTCAGAATACATTTAGATGGCAATAAAAAAGCCTGATCGGCTAACCCTGATCAGGCTTCACTCTCACGAAAAATCGATTACATACGCTCTACAGTCTCAATACCCAGCGTATCCAGACCCAGCTTCAGCGTCTTCGCCGTCAGTTGTGCCAGTTTTAGACGGCTGTTACGAACTTCTTCGTTTTCTGCGCTGAGGATCGGGCAGTGCTCGTAGAAGCCAGAGAACAGACCGGCCAGATCGTACAGGTAAGCACACATTACATGCGGCGTGCCTTCACGGGCAACCACGGTGAGGGTTTCTTCAAACTGCAGCAGGCGAGCTGCCAGTTGCGCTTCACGATCTTCACGGATGATAACCGGAGCTGCAGCCAGTTGCTCTTCGTCAATTTCTGCTTTACGGAACACGGACAATACACGCGTGTATGCATACTGCATGTATGGCGCGGTATTACCCTCAAACGCCAGCATGTTGTCCCAGTCGAAGATGTAGTCCGTGGTGCGGTTTTTGGAGAGATCCGCATATTTCACCGCACCAATACCAACCGCGTTAGCCAGTTTTTCCAGCTCGTCGGCTGGCATATCCGGGTTCTTTTCTGCCACCAGACGGCGTGCACGTTCCAGGGCTTCATCCAGCAGATCGGCCAGTTTCACTGTACCACCCGCGCGGGTTTTGAACGGTTTGCCGTCTTTACCCAGCATCATGCCGAACATGTGGTGTTCCAGCGGTACGGATTCCGGTACATAGCCTGCTTTACGGACGATCGCCCATGCCTGCATCAGGTGTTGATGCTGACGGGAGTCGATGTAATACAGCACGCGATCGGCATGCAGTGTTTCATAACGATATTTCGCACAGGCGATATCAGTGGTGGTGTAGAGATAGCCGCCATCTTTCTTCTGAATGATCACGCCCATCGGTTCGCCTTCCTTGTTTTTAAACTCATCAAGGAATACGACGGTCGCCCCTTCGCTTTCTACTGCCAGACCTTTGGCTTTGAGATCCGCCACAATTCCTGGCAGCATCGGGTTGTAGAGGCTTTCGCCCATCACGTCATCACGGGTCAGCGTCACGTTGAGACGATCGTAGGTGATCTGGTTCTGCGTCATGGTGATGTCGACCAGTTTGCGCCACATCTCGCGGAAATATTCGTCACCGCTTTGCAGTTTTACCACGTAGTTACGTGCGCGCTCGGCGAACTCTTCATCTTCATCGTAATGCTTTTTCGCATCGCGGTAGAAACCTTCAAGGTCAGCCAGCTCCATTTCACCGGCGTTTTCCTGCTGCTGCTTTTCCAGCCATGCAATCAGCATACCGAACTGAGTGCCCCAGTCGCCGACGTGGTTTGCGCGAATCACTTTGTGACCGAGGAACTCCAGAGTACGCACTGCTGCGTCACCAATAATGGTAGAGCGCAGGTGACCGACATGCATCTCTTTCGCCACGTTTGGCGCAGAGTAGTCAACCACAATGGTCTGTTTTTCTGGCGTAGCAACACCGAGACGATCGGACGCCAGCGCCTGCTGAACATGTTCAGCCAGGAATGCCGGATCAAGGAAAATGTTGATAAAGCCTGGACCGGCGATCTCAACTTTGCTGGCGATACCGTTAAGATCCAGATGAGTCAGCACCTGCTCTGCTAATTGTCGCGGTGCCATACCCAGTTTTTTAGCAACTGCCATCATGCCGTTAGCCTGATAGTCGCCGAACTGAACTTTTGCTGACTGACGAACCTGCGGTTCGCAATCCGCAGGCGCGCCTGCCGCAATCATGGCCTGACGGACTTTTTCTGAGAGAAGAGCCTGAATATTCACCGGAATACCTTACATTGATGAAGCGAGCAAAAATTGCCCGCACCAGTTAAAGAAATTAGGGCGGGAGTATACTGCAAATGGCTGTTTTCGTCAGCAACGTGCGCGTGGCGTATTGCCGTTTTCACTATTGCATCAGAAGCGGCGTGAAATCAGCGGTTGGTTGGCACAGGGCAACAGGGTAAATTAACGCTTTTACTGAAAGACGAAGAGTGATTATGGCGAACTGGCAATCTATCGACGAGCTGCAGGATATTGCATCGGATTTACCGCGATTTATCCACGCATTAGATGAACTTTCCCGCCGTCTGGGGTTGAATATCACTCCGCTGACTGCCGATCACATTTCTTTGCGTTGCCATCAAAACGCCACTGCTGAACGCTGGCGTCGCGGGTTTGAACAGTGTGGCGAGCTTTTGTCAGAAAATATGATCAATGGCAGACCGATTTGTCTGTTTAAATTGCATGAACCGGTACAGGTTGCGCACTGGCAGTTTTCTATTGTGGAGCTACCGTGGCCCGGGGAAAAACGTTACCCACACGAAGGTTGGGAACATATTGAAATCGTTCTGCCGGGTGATCCAGAAACGCTGAATGCCCGTGCGCTGGCATTGCTTTCTGATGAAGGACTCAGCCTACCGGGGATCTCAGTGAAAACCAGTTCGCCAAAAGGTGAGCATGAGCGATTACCGAATCCGACGCTGGCGGTCACCGATGGCAAAACAACTATTAAGTTTCATCCGTGGTCCATTGAAGAGATCGTTGCCAGCGAGCAGTCGGCGTAATTAAGGAGTAAAAATGGCATTACTGGAAATTTGCTGTTACAGCATGGAATGTGCACTAACGGCGCAGCAAAACGGCGCAGACAGAGTTGAATTATGCGCAGCCCCAAAAGAGGGGGGCTTAACGCCGTCGTTGGGTGTACTGAAATCCGTGCGCCAGCGGGTGACGATCCCTGTGCATCCGATAATTCGCCCACGCGGTGGTGATTTTTGCTACAGCGACGGTGAGTTTGCCGCCATTCTTGAGGATGTGCGCACGGTCCGCGAATTAGGTTTTCCTGGACTGGTGACGGGCGTTCTCGATGTTGACGGGAATGTCGATATGCCACGAATGGAAAAAATAATGGCTGCTGCCGGTCCGCTGGCAGTGACTTTTCATCGCGCCTTCGATATGTGCGCTAACCCTTTACATACACTCAATAATCTTGCGGAATTGGGCATTGCCCGGGTACTGACATCAGGGCAAAAATCAGACGCACTGCAAGGTTTATCAAAAATTATGGAACTTATTGCCCATCGTGATGCTCCAATCATTATGGCCGGAGCAGGAGTCCGTGCAGAAAACCTGCACCACTTCCTCGATGCCGGAGTGCTGGAAGTCCATAGCTCCGCGGGAGCGTGGCAAGCCTCACCGATGCGTTATCGTAATCAAGGATTGTCCATGTCATCAGATGAACACGCGGACGAGTATTCGCGTTATATCGTAGACGGGGCGGCGGTTGCTGAAATGAAAGGAATCATTGAACGCCATCAGGCCAAATGATTTTTACCGTTGCATCATGTCGCCCAATATGATGCTTGCTCGTACCAGGCCCCTGCAATTTCAACAGGGGCCTTTTTTTATCCCTGAACAGTATAAAAAACGAACGATAACCGTGATCTGTTGAGCGGGTGACAGTGCGCATAGCGTTGTGCTAAAAATATTGTATATATTCACATTAATTATGGGATTTAAATTACTAAAACTGATAAATATATATTCTAAATAGCAACTGGGTTATTCCTTAGCAATTAATGATTACATTGTAATAAATCATATTCTTTATCGATTGTTTCAGGCAGTGTTGTGCCTAATTATGCAAGCGGTTAATTCGTTGTATATTTAATTATACAATGATTTCGGTGTCCAGTAATTTAATTAGAGGAATCTATGCGAGGGAAAAAACGCATTGGGTTATTGTTTTTGCTGATAGCGGTTGTGGTTGGTGGCGGCGGGTTATTGCTGGCGCAAAAAGCCTTACATAAAACGTCGGATACAGCATTTTGCCTTTCCTGCCACTCGATGAGTAAACCTTTTGAGGAATATCAGGGAACTGTCCACTTTTCGAACCAGAAAGGGATACGTGCGGAATGTGCCGATTGCCATATTCCAAAGTCAGGGATGGATTATTTATTTGCTAAATTAAAGGCATCTAAAGATATTTATCATGAATTTGTTAGCGGCAAAATAGACAGTGACGATAAGTTCGAAGCTCATCGCCAGGAAATGGCCGAAACAGTATGGAAAGAATTAAAAGCCACTGACTCTGCAACGTGCCGTAGTTGCCATTCTTTTGATGCCATGGATATTGCCTCGCAAAGTGAATCTGCGCAGAAAATGCATAACAAAGCACAAAAGGACAGCGAAACCTGTATCGATTGTCATAAAGGCATTGCCCATTTTCCGCCAGAAATAAAAATGGATGACAACGCGGCGCATGAGCTGGAAAGTCAGGCCGCTACTTCAGTTACTAATGGCGCACATATTTATCCTTTCAAAACTTCTCACATAGGCGAGCTGGCTACCGTGAATCCTGGAACCGATCTCACCGTCGTTGATGCCAGTGGCAAACAGCCGATCGTTCTGTTGCAGGGTTATCAAATGCAGGGCAGTGAAAACACGCTCTACCTGGCGGCAGGTCAACGGCTGGCGCTAGCCACATTAAGTGAAGAAGGTATCAAGGCGCTCACTGTAAACGGGGAATGGCAGGCTGACGAATACGGCAATCAATGGCGTCAGGCGTCTTTACAGGGTGCGCTTACCGATCCCGCATTAGCGGACCGTAAACCGCTATGGCAATACGCTGAAAAACTTGACGATACCTATTGCGCTGGTTGTCATGCCCCTATTGCCGCCGACCATTACACCGTCAATGCGTGGCCGTCCATTGCCAAAGGAATGGGGGCACGAACCAGCATGAGCGAAAACGAACTGGACATTTTAACGCGGTATTTCCAGTACAACGCCAAAGATATTACCGAGAAACAGTGATCCTCGTTGATCAGGGAGGAAGTTATGACATTAACAAGACGTGAATTTATTAAACACAGCGGTATTGCCGCTGGAGCGCTGGTGGTGACATCGGCAGCACCGCTCCCCGCATGGGCAGAAGAGAAGGGCGGTAAAATCCTCACCGCGGGACGTTGGGGAGCGATGAACGTAGAAGTGAAGGACGGCAAGATTGTTTCTTCAACAGGCGCGCTGGCGAAAACCATACCGAATTCCTTACAGTCTACGGCGGCGGATCAGGTACACACCACGGCGCGTATTCAGCATCCGATGGTGAGAAAAAGCTATCTCGATAATCCACTGCAACCGGCGAAAGGTCGTGGCGAAGATACCTATGTACAGGTGAGCTGGGAACAGGCATTAAAACTGATTCATGAGCAACATGATCGTATTCGTAAAGCTAACGGACCATCGGCCATTTTTGCCGGATCTTACGGCTGGCGCTCTTCTGGCGTGTTGCATAAAGCGCAAACCTTACTGCAACGTTATATGAACCTGGCGGGCGGTTATTCCGGGCATAGCGGCGATTATTCAACCGGGGCAGCACAGGTGATCATGCCGCATGTGGTCGGTTCTGTAGAGGTGTATGAACAGCAGACCTCCTGGCCGCTGATTCTGGAAAACAGCCAGGTTGTGGTGCTGTGGGGAATGAACCCGCTGAATACCTTAAAAATTGCCTGGAGCAGTACCGATGAGCAAGGGCTGGAATACTTCCATCAGCTGAAAAAATCTGGCAAACCAGTGATTGCCATTGATCCTATCCGCTCCGAAACCATCGAATTCTTTGACGATAATGCCACCTGGATCGCGCCGAATATGGGCACCGACGTGGCACTGATGTTAGGGATTGCGCATACCCTGATGACACAAGGCAAACACGATAAAGTGTTCCTTGAAAAATACACTACCGGGTATCCGCAGTTTGAAGAGTATCTGACAGGTAAGAGCGATAATACGCCGAAGAGCGCGGTCTGGGCGGCGGAAATTACTGGCGTACCGGAAGCGCAGATAGTTAAACTCGCTGAACTGATGGCGGCGAATCGCACAATGCTGATGGCAGGCTGGGGAATTCAGCGCCAGCAATATGGTGAACAGAAACACTGGATGCTGGTGACGCTGGCGGCGATGTTAGGGCAGATTGGTACACCGGGCGGCGGTTTTGGTTTCTCTTATCATTACTCCAACGGTGGCAACCCGACGCGTGTTGGCGGCGTGCTGCCGGAAATGTCTGCGGCGATTGCCGGACATGCCAGCGAGGCCGCTGATGATGGCGGAATGACGGCGATTCCTGTTGCCCGTATCGTCGATGCGCTGGAAAATCCTGGCGGCAAATATCAGCATAACGGTAAAGAACAAACGTATCCGAATATCAAAATGATCTGGTGGGCGGGTGGCGGTAACTTTACCCATCACCAGGATACTAATCGTCTGATTAAAGCATGGCAGAAACCGGAGATGATCGTCGTTTCTGAATGCTACTGGACCGCAGCAGCCAAACACGCAGATATCGTATTACCGATCACCACATCGTTTGAGCGCAATGACTTGACGATGACCGGTGATTACAGCAACCAGCATATTGTGCCGATGAAGCAGGCTGTTGCTCCGCAATTTGAAGCGCGTAACGATTTTGACGTGTTTGCCGATCTTGCGGAATTACTCAAACCTGGCGGAAAAGAGATCTATACCGAAGGTAAAGATGAAATGGCGTGGCTGAAATTTTTCTATGATGCCGCTCAGAAAGGTGCCCGTGCGCAACGCGTCACTATGCCAATGTTTAATGCCTTCTGGCAGCAAAATAAACTGATCGAAATGCGCCGCAGCGAGAAGAACGAACAGTACGTTCGTTATGGTGATTTCCGCGCCGATCCGGTGAAAAATGCGCTGGGTACGCCAAGCGGCAAAATTGAAATCTATTCAAAAACGTTGGAAAAATTTGGCTATAAGGATTGCCCGGCACACCCAACCTGGCTGGCTCCTGATGAATGGAAAGGTACCGCCGACGAGAAGCAGTTACAGCTTCTGACCGCACATCCGGCACACCGTTTACACAGTCAGCTTAACTATGCGGAACTGCGTAAAAAATATGCGATCGCCGATCGTGAACCAATCACTATTCACACCGAAGATGCTGCACGCTTTGGTATTGCGAATGGCGATCTGGTGCGTGTCTGGAACAAACGTGGTCAGATTTTGACAGGCGCGGTGGTGACTGACGGGATCAAAAAAGGCGTGGTATGCGTGCATGAAGGTGCATGGCCAGATCTGGAAAATGGCTTGTGTAAAAACGGCAGTGCGAACGTGTTAACGGCGGATATCCCCAGCTCGCAGCTGGCAAATGCCTGTGCCGGTAACTCAGCGTTGGTGTATATCGAAAAATATACGGGCAATGCACCGAAGTTAACGGCGTTTGATCAGCCAGCTGTTCAGGCGTAAGACGTGAATAGCGCCCGGAAACGGGCGCTGAGGTTATGCAAACGTAAAGCTGCCTGATGCGCTATGCTTATCAGGCCTACATAGTCCCTGCAATATATTGAATTAGCAAGGTTTTGTAGGCCGGATAAGGCGTTCACGCCGCATCCGGCAGTAATACCAGACCTTTACGGCTTGCGCGCAATCAGCACCGCGCGTTTAGGTGCCGGATAACCTTCCACCGTTTTACCCGGATCATGTGGGTCGAGGAAATCGGCCAGCGATTCGGTAACCATCCATTCGGTGCGTCGCTGCTCTTCTGTGGTGGTAACGCTCACATCCGCAATGCGGATATCTACAAAACCACACTTCTTCAGCCAGTTTTTCAGCGCCAGCGCGGAAGGGATGAAATAGACATTACGCATTTGCGCGTAACGATCGCCTGGTACCAGCACCGTGTTCTCATCACCATCAATAACCAGCGTTTCCAGCACCAGTTCACCTTCATTGACCAGTTGATCTTTCAACTGCCATAGATGCTCCAGCGGTGAACGGCGATGGTAAAGCACGCCCATCGAAAAGACGGTATCAAAGGCTTTCAGTGCCGGAAGTTGTTCAATACCTAACGGTAACAAATGCGCGCGCTGATCATTACCCAGTAGTTTACGCACCGCTTCAAACTGGCACAGAAACAGTTGCGTAGGGTCGATCCCCACCGCGAGGTGCGCGCCTGCGCCAATCATGCGCCACATGTGATAACCGCTGCCGCAGCCGACATCCAGAATGGTGCGTCCGGTTAAATCAGAAAGATGGGGCAGAACACGATCCCATTTCCAGTCGGAACGCCATTCGGTATCGATGTTGACGCCATACAGTGAGAACGGCCCTTTGCGCCACGGCATCAGGTTGCGCATCAGCGTTTCAATGCGTTTAATTTGCCCTGCGCTCAGTGGCTCTTCGCTTTCTGCCGTAACGCTATGCAATAAATCAAGACGATACGGTTTAATTTCAGGTAGAAACTCCACCGCATTTGACCACTGCTTAAACAACCCGTGCTGCTGCTCGCGCTGCCAGTTAGCAATCTGCGCGGGCAGCGTTTCGAGCCAGTGTGAAAGATGATTTTTGGCAATCAGAGAATAAAAGTTACCAAAGTCGATCATGCAGCGTCCTCTGCTTTTAATGCCACCAGTGAACCAAAGTTAAAGCACTGGAACCACAGCTCACTATGCTCAAAACCGGCGTTATGCAGGCGTGCTTTATGGGTTTCCACGGAATCGGTCAGCATCACGTTTTCCAGCATGCTGCGCTTCTGGCTGATCTCCAGTTCGCTGTAACCGTTGGCACGTTTAAAGTCGTGGTGCATGTTGAACAACAGTTCACCAACTTTGGCATCTTCGAAACTGAATTTTTCCGAAAGCACCAGCGCGCCGCCGGGGTTCAGCCCTTGATAAATTTTATCCAGTAACGCCTGGCGCTCGGAAGGTTCCAGGAATTGCAGGGTAAAATTCAGCACCACCATCGATGCGTTTTCAATGGCGATATCGCGAATATCACCTTCAATGACGTCTACTGGCGTAGGGGCTTTATAGGCGTCAATATGACGACGGCAGCGTTCAATCATCGCCGGGGAGTTGTCGATGGCAATAATTTTGCAATTATCATGATGAATGTTGCGACGCACCGAGAGCGTCGCCGCGCCCAGAGAACAACCCAGATCGTAAACCTGCGTACCAGGTTGAACGAAGCGCTCGGCTAACATACCAATCATGGAAATAATATTGGAATAGCCGGGTACGGAACGCTGGATCATATCCGGGAAGACTTCAGCTACCCGTTCATCAAAGGTCCAGTCGCCCAGTCTGGCGATAGGGGCAGAAAATAGCGTGTCGCGGTGAGACATAACGTAAAAATCCGGGAAAAAGAAAGTGGCGTATTGTGCGCTAACGCAGGGAGAAAACCAACTCCCAGGGCATATACCAAAGATTCGCCAGCACCATCAGCAACAGCGCACACCAGGTGGCGCTCATGCCGGAACGTCGCCAGCGGAACAGACGGTGATGAAAACCGTAATAATGCATCAGACGACCAGCAAGCAAAACGATGCCGCAAATATGCACCATCCAGGTTTCTGCGCCATTCATTTCCATAAACAGCATCAGCACAATCGCGATGGGAATATATTCCACCGCGTTACCATGAATGCGAATAGCGCTTTGCAGTTCGCTAAAACCGCCGTCGCCATAGGCAACGCGGTACTGCATTCGCAGGCGAACGACATCAAAAGAGAACTTCATTAATAACAACGCACTTAAAACGGCGTACAGCGCGCTTACCATACAAACTCCCTTTAAAATGGCCGATGGCACCTGTCTATGATAGGTGGCAAATTCAGAAAAGAGAAGATTGCTGTGGAATAGCCGGAACTGCTCCGATCTCTGGAAGCGTTTTACGTAAGTCTTCCCACAGGGTATGTACCAGTTCCGGTGCCTGGGCAATGTCTGGCGTATGTAAAAAAAGATAAGGCGTAGTGGTCTGATGCCACTGCGCTAATTTTTGTAACCAGACCTGAAATAATTCCCGGTTTTGCGTCATATCATCACTACCGATAAAACGGATCAGCGGATTTGTCGCCGTCAGTACAGCATGTACCGGAACTTTAGGTTTTTTTCGTTGAGCGTCGCGAATAGCTTCACTGTGTGGACGTGCTGCATGAACCGGGCGGCTGTCTAAAATCATCAAGGTCTAAATGCACTACATGGGCACCTAAACATATACATGTGATGTTGAGGTGTTAGAAAGGGGCTGTTCAGCCCCTGATAGACTTAGTAATTATCCCTGACAACTTCATCATATCTTTCAATGAAGGTTAGTTGTTTATTACTTCCATTATAACTATCAACCCATTTGTCTACAGCTTCATCGAATAGAAATAAAAAATCCGTATAATTTATATACACTACATTATCATAATATTGGGTTGGGTGACCTCTTTTACATACAGCAATACTAAGACGTCTTTCTTTACCCTGAGTAACTTTGTGTGAATTAAGATTAGTCATGTGAAGCAATGAGTTCCTTAATTCATATAATTCGTCGGAAGTTACTCCAAGTTTTTGTATATCTGAGTATGTATCTAACCAATTTTGAAAGACTCTTCTTTTGTTTCCAAACTCAATATAAGCTATAGTATCAATAAATGACATTAATAGCTTGAAGCTTGACAAGTAATGTTTTTTGTTAAACAGAAGCTTTATTGGTTCCATATGGTCATCATTAAGAAGTTCCTTAATGTGAAAACCATCATCTTTCATATACTTATCAAGATAGTCTGGCAAGTCTTTTACACCTTCAATGTGATAGTTAGGTGTGTGCTTATTCCTTAATTGCTCTGACATTGATAACTGAATATCATATTGTAATTTGCCTTTAACAACGGGGGTGACTATAGCTAAAGGGTTTTCAGGTGCATTTTGAGCTTCTAATGCTAATTCAAACGGAGCAAAAGGATTACCAATCCGCAAATTTGCATTATATCTTTCAAGTGTCAATTTGTCATTTTCTAAAACAGAAGGGTGTATCCCATAAAATAAACGACAAGAAGCTAAGTCAATCTCCAAATTCCGCTTTAAAAAATCTAATTTTTGCGCATCATCGCCATCATGTTCGTGAGGTACTATTCCGGCATGTGTGATATGAACTCCATCAGGACTAAAGCAAAATATGTTGTAGATAATCTCTTTCATACCATTCTAACCTTCAGTGAAAATAAAGTTTTAACTATCATTAGATTATGAACAATCACAATTGGCCTGTAAATAACAGGGCATAAACAGGTTCGTTTAGCTTGATTTTATCACTATAACTGTCTGATTTAACGGTAACTCACCAAGTATACACACAGTAATTACACAATCCTGTTTTTATGTAACTTATTGAAATATATAAATAATTTTTTATATTCTTTGTTTGGGGTAAGCTGTGTAATGTTAGTCGTCCCTCTCCAGACACTATATATAGTGATATATACAGGACTATATAACGATATATAGATGTTTGGTCACTATCAATACTTTCTTAAAGTGTAAAGTGACTATCAAGCTACTTAGCAGTTTCCTGAGTGATGATTAGAAAGTGATGGTTATAGTTCCTTCGTAGTCCCTCTTAAAAAATCACTTACGGACATCTTAATCAATATACAGATTTCACGTAGAACGCGATTAGTACGTAAAACAGCTATTATGTTAAAAACGAACTGTATACGTATCAGTACTGATTTATAAGGGTTTTGTGTATTTGAAGATAAGAGGCTATACAGCACCTTGAGAGCATGTCTTCTAAGTCATTGACATATAAGGTCACAGAAGTTTGTGTCTGTTACAGAGAAAACTGGACAGGACTTCACAGAACTATAAAATGCTACAGCTATTGATAGGTGAAATCTTTTTGATAGATGCTTTGAAGTGTGATGAGTGCTTCTTGAGGTGGGCTAAACAGATATCATGAAGAAAGTCAATAATTGGTTGTAGATATTTTAACTGCTTTTGCAAAGGGGGGAGCTATATCGTGAATCTGGGGTACTTAACAGCCATCAATTGAGTGTAGATATTTTTGAAGATTATCGGTGAAGGGGAATGTAGAGGGGTTACTACGATATTTATAAAAATTTTCAGACTCTGAAAAGTTACTGTACAGATTTTATACAAACTAAAAAGGACTCCCGAAAGAGTCCCTATAAGTCGATTTTTAACGTGGCTACGACAATCCACCCATACCGCACCAAACCTTACCCCACCGAACCGCACCCTACACGACCTTACCTCGCCGGACACTGCCATAGAGAGTGTGCTTGGTTGCTTTGGAAGTAAACCTAGTACAGTAAGCCATTATACATATCGAGATAGTAACGTCAAGAAACTTTTAACAGGAGGGGTTCCTATGGTCACATATTCCCTCTCTTCCCACTAAGTAAGCCTTAGCAGCACCTAAGCAACAATTGACTAACAGATTCGGTAGAATCTATCTCATAGGTCAACTTCATAAACTCAGAGCTAAGTTACCTTGAAAGATTCTACCAAGAAACTACACAGGTGTTATTTAGTCTAACTGTGAAGGGGTATTTAACGGGAGGAGAGATACGATATAACCCGAAGGGGGAGTATCATCTTAACAATTATCTTAAGAATAAAACTTAAAAACTCTTAACAGATAACTACCTAGAGAGAAGGGAACAACAAGACCAGAGGTAGTGACCTGTTAAACAGGCTGTTTCAAAGTCTCTTAAAAGTCTGTTAAGTAAGGTCATGTGAACAATCTTACCATTTTGTCAATGCTTTTGTCTTTGACCTAAATCAATAAAATGTATCGTTTGATATGGTTTTAAGCAAAATAGCTAAAAAATCTTTTTAGAGGGGCACTTCGCTTGGGGTCACTATGAATGATTTTTCTCTCGCTAAGAGAGCACTTACAGAGGTCTTTCAAGTCTCAATAGATAAACCGAGGAACACAGGAAACCGAGGGAAGAAAAACTATTGTGATTACCTTGAACAAGGTTTGTAAAGACTGGTTAGGAGGTCGATTAAGAAGGGAGCTTCCCTCTCTGGGGTTATTGCTCTTCTCCCGATTAGTGGGGCGGTTAAGAGGGCTTGAAGTTATCTGTGAAGGTACTGGACAGTCTTATATATTGGGTGATTACAACTTATTGAAAAGTAAGTATTTTTAGAAGTTGCTGTTAAGGTTGCAGAGTTAACTGTGAAGAGACTTGTCAGTTCTCTATATATGGCTAATTACAACTTATTGAAGAATAAGAACTTTTAAAAATTACTGTCAGAGAGGTGAGTGCTTGATAGATACGACTTTCCGGTTCTGTCAAGCTATTTTTTAATATATAGCACAAAATGCTAAAGATACCCCTGTACGAGATGGTATAGGGGTTTTGAGGGGAGTTTAACGGGGGGCTGTGTGGTTGTCTGTGCTGGTCCTGTCCTTGAGGTCAAACGACCATTCTCGACCGAACAACCGAAACACGATGAACACCCTGACAATGACATAGCGAAGTAGTAAGCCTGCGAACAGACCCACACCCCCACCAGCCCATACATCAGGTGACCCCAGTTCAGGAGGGAGGTTAAACATTCAATGTACCTTCTGTGTGCAATGCAAAAACATGTGACCAAATACATAGCCACGCTTCATATTTCCCCCTCTCTCATAAACCATTATACCACAAATGTTACGAAATTGTTACGAAAATACTTGACATTAGCCCTTGAAAATGCTAGTATTGTATATATAGGTTAACAGAATAATAACATCTTATGAGGGTCAGAACATGAATGAGAGACGCAGAATTTAGAGCGATGCTTCAGGCATCAAGAGAACGCAACAAGCACAACTCCTACGCTTACACAAACAACCCCACCAGCTACGAAGTCCCAACCTTTAGCAAATCCGAACGTAAGAACATTGAAGCGGTCATTCGTAGCATTACGCCACGAGACAGATTTATGCCAGTACGCAAAACAACAAAGAATAACTTAAAAACTTTCTTGATGAGTTTTGACAGCTACGAACAATTAACGTCACGAATTGAAGATGTAATTATCGGCACCTGTCGCAGCTTTGGAAGGGATAACTATCACCGGAAAGTTTTCTATTTACTGCGAAGTCTTGATGAAATTAACTCAGCCACCGTGACAAATCATCTTCAGCGACAGGCAACCAGACTTAGCTACGAGCTACCATCTGATAAGTATTGCGCTAACCTAAACACCGTTTGCATGAAAGTTATTGAGGCAATCAATCATCATGCGGAAATGGGAAATATCAGCCTTACGACCAGTGAGCCAGATTTCGAATTTGACCCGTATTTAGTTACAGAGGAATTTTAAAATGAATAAACACACATTAACCCGTATTTCAGAGGAAGCTTTTAACGAGCTTACCAGAATTAAACGAGCTACTAACTTGCCTCATCAGACTGTTATGCAGCTTGCAATTGCTAAAGAAGTCACTGAGTCGGATTTACTGAGATATCCAGTCTCTAAAGGTCGTAAACACATCCGAATTACTCAGGACGCTTTAGATACTTTGAAGGGACTTAACGGCTTTAAAATTGATATTGCCCGTCTATTGAGTCTTAAGATTCACAAGCTGTCTCTGGAGGTCTGATTATGAAGCAATGGCGAGATGATATTAAACGGTTCTTTGCAACTTATTTCATGATTAATTACGAAACAGGAATGCTTGAATGGATTGATGGTGGAGAGGTTAAGACAAGAGATGATGCTTACGGTAATCCAATGATTCGTTATGGCACTCGTGATTATTATGTGAAGTATGTCATCTGGTTTTTGCATCATGAAGTTCAGGCAACTAAAAAGATTATCTTCAAGGATGGTAATAAAAGAAATTGCCACCCAGACAACTTACTACAGGAGAGTTAATGTTATGTGTTAAATTCGAATATTTGACAGATAAAATGATTAAGCATGTATCAGACCTGCTCATCAAAGAAGGTGGTTTCGGTGATGCTTGCAATCCAAAAGATATCTTCATTCATGCCACCAGCCCAAACGCAACACTAAAGACAGCAGTTACAGCGGAATGGTTTGAACGAAATAAAGTGGAATTAGGTTATTGGTAGTCCGAGACTTTAAGAGAAATTAGAAAAACAGCTTCTCAGACGCTCTCAATCGCATTCTGACGCAAAAAACTATCTTATTTTAGGGTGGGTGATACCACTGTACAGGCTACCCCTGAAAAAGACTGTTTAGCTCGTTACAGAGCGATTGAGGAGGTCTGGTAAAAAGAGGAAATTTTAAGAAATGAGAGAATTAAACTTCCCGCTACAGATTTTCGTTGATAGCGACACCGCTCTGATGGTGCAAAGCTTCATTGATGCAGATGTGGCAATTGATTTTGACAGGCTGTTAAAGCTAATGGCTGAGAACTCAGAAGCAATTGAAGATTTTATTCAGGGAATTGAAACTGGTGAACCGCGTTTTATGTTTCCCGTTACCGACTCAAATATGAAGCGTCTTATTATCGAAGAAACGAACAAATACAGCGTTAGCCCTGAAAAATATCTCAAGGCGGCTATAGCAATTTTGTACACTGACAATATTTTGGTTACGGATTCCGTGAGGGTTCACTAATGACGTTAATTGTATTATGGACGCTGCTAGGGCTATTTGTTGGCTGCATTATTAACAATGCGGTAAATAAGAATTGATGTTATCAACCTGTTAAAAATCTGTTGACAAATAACCTTACGCATGACATAATTGTATATATGGGGGAGAGCAATTCTCTCTTATTTTTCTTTCAATAATCCGATGGATGGATATTCTGAGTTGGAAAGTGCAATGCTTTTCGCTACATGACCTCTTATATAACTTGAGAGGTCATCTCGAAAAGTCTTTGTTCATTCGTTATTGAATCCTTTACAGCTTTGCCCTAATCATGAGTTAGGGCTTTCTTTAAGAGTTTTAAGCAGAGCTTTTAAAGAAAGTTTTTCCTGAAACTTCGTTAACGTTATAAAGAAAACCTTCAAAGCCCTTCACAGATTATGTTTAGGGCTTTTCTTAATAGAGCATCTTTAATAAATCGTTAAGTTATTCTTCTAAGTGTATTGGCGTTGAAGGTGCTCTATTAAGAAATAACCACACTTAGAGGAAAAAATAATGACAAACGATATTTACATTAATGGCAAAGTGATTGATAGTTTCGGTGACTGGTCACCAACGACTGAACATCCAGCTATCACTATTCAGCGTCAAGAGCATGACAAGCGTATTGAGCTTGAGCAATCGCTAAAGATGTCACCAAAGGAAATTACCTTTGTGTCTCCTGAGCCTCAAGAAATGCCTGATATTTGCAAGGGTGAAGCACTATTTAATCTTGAGCGTGAATATTACCCACTGCTGAAAGAACAGCGTATTAAGCTTGATGACGCTTACAGCAAAGTTACCCTGATGCAATCAGCTATTGAGCCGTCAGAATTTGAGATTCAGGATGAATTGTCACAGAAACCATTTGTCTATTACCAATATGAAGACAATGATGGTTTTGGTACTTTTCCTGAGAATATCCAAGACGTGATTAATAGTCCTCCTGACGAATATCGAATTGTGAAGATGGTTAAGGCATCAAGAGGTGCTGGTCAGTTTATTTACATGACCAATAAGAGCGATGAAGAACTCGCTGAACTTGCTAGACAGAACATCTTGGCATCACGTAACAAGCAGCTTGATAGTGCTAAGTTGTATCTCTCAAGAGAGCTTCAGGCTATGAAAGAGCTTGTTAGTGAATATGAGTCGCAGAAGAAGATTGCTATGCAGGCTGATATTGAGCAGCTTACGAAGATTTCTCAGAAATATAGCAAAGCACTTTAATTAAATTATGAATCAAGAAGAGGTGGTGAATGATTGATTTAACAGAACGCTATGAACTTATCAAAGCAATTAGCGAACGACTGAAAGAACAACCCAGCAAACCAAAACGAATCAAATCATCCACCTCTAAGCAAAATAACAGAATCAGAAGAATCGCTAAATGGTGTCTTGATAAATCACCAAGTGATTGTCAGATTGTCGGTGAAGATGGCAATTATTATCTGGTTAGGTAAAAAGAATTGGTTGGGTAAAAATCAACGGGAGAGATTATCGAGTGACATCGGTAGCTCTCCCTTTTTTGTATATGAGATAGTCTTCTATCGAATCCTATGTGCTACGTGATGATTCGGATAAGAATTATCCTCATGAAATCTGTAAAGCTAATACCCACACTGAAAAATAGAATTTACGTACAACACGCTTAAAGAGGTGAAAAACATGAATGAGCAAATTTACAGTTGATAGTTTTATCGTTGAACTAAATAACCGTTCCGAAATGTAGATCACTTATCCGGGAAAGAAGGGAACTCGGCGTCGTTTGTGCGATCTGATTAATCGCCAAACCAATCAAACGACAAACGAGCCGAGCCCGAAATGATACTAACACTCCCCGACCATGATGAGCGACGCCGGATCATCAACAAGATGCACCGGACCAAAGATAAAGATCTCTGCCGGAGGCTCAACGCCATCTTGCTCCTTGCTGACGGGCACAGTGTCTCGGCTGTTTCTCGGCTCACTGCCGCCGCCCGGTCATCGATCAATCGCTGGGTGAACTGGTACACCTTGTTCGGTCTGGAGGGGCTTGAAAGCGAGCCTCGGGGGCGCAAGCCGGTGCTGCCATTTGCTCACATCTCGGGTCTATTACAGCTGTTGATCCAGTTGTCTCCACAGGAGCTCGGATATCAGCGCTCGCGTTGGAGTACCGAACTGATGGCGCTTGAACTCAAACGGAGCTGGCGCCTGACATTGCATGCTTCAACAATACGGCGATGGCTGCCCAGGCTAGGGATTGTCTGGCGCCGGGCCGCGCCCACTTTGCACATCCGCGATCCCCATAAAGAGCAGAAAATGGCCGCTATCAATGAGGCCTTGGGACGCTGCAGTGCGGACCATCCCGTGTTCTATGAAGATGAGGTGGATATCCACCTCAATCCCAAGCTGGGGGCGGACTGGATGATGCGAGGGAAGCAGAAGAAAGTGGCAACGCCGGGCCAGAATCGCAAACATTACCTCGCTGGCGCCCTGCATGCCGGAACAGGTAACGTGACCTATGTGGCGAGCGATAGCAAAGACACGGACTTGTTCTTGTCACTGCTCCAAACACTAAAGCGGACTTATCGGCGCGCCAAGAGCATCACGCTGATCCTGGATAACTACATCATCCACAAGAGCAAAAAAGCACAGCGATGGCTGGCAAAAAATCCGAAGTTCATCGTGCTTTTTCAGCCGGTGTATTCGCCATGGGTGAACCAGATTGAGCGGCTGTGGCATGCCCTCCATGAAACGATCACTCGGAACCACCAATGCCGCACATTGGGTGAGTTATTACGTCGCGTGTTCTACTTCCTGGATCATGCCGCCCCGTTCCCCGGTAATGGACATGGGCTTATGCAACTGGAGCGAAATTAGGATCAGCTATTTAGGCTTCAATGAAAACGTTATTAAGGGCTTTCAAAGAGTTGAAAAGGCAGCTTTGCAGTCAGCACAAAGAATCGAACGTAATTTGAATAGAGCGTTTAAAGTTAACCCAAAGAGCATGGATAAGGATTTAACAGCCTCTTTGGGGAATATGGAAAAGAAGATTAACCAGACTTTTAATAAGCTGGAGGAAAGGGCCAAATCTACGAAGGTCTTTAAGTTCAAAACTCAGGTTGAAGAAACTGTTAAAGCAGCAAGACAGCCACGAATTAGCGGAAACAGAGCAATTACAGCAGCGCATAGCGTGAATATGAGCAAGCTTCGTGACTTTAACCCTCTGCTTGAGAAGTATTTTAGAAGCCAGTATTACAGCTTAAGCAGTAAATCCAAGACACTTGGAAACGAAGCTTTTAATCGTGAGTTAGCAAAGTTAAATCAGTCTCTTCGTGAAACACTTTCTAAGTTTAACAAGACCACCAGCAAAAATGAAAATGCTTCGAATGGTCTGGATGTATTAGCTACAAGTGCAATCAAAGCAGGTACAGCCATTTATAGTTTTCAGACAGCCTTAGAAGCTTATAGGAAGGTTATGGAGGTTGGTCTGAAAAAAGAAGCATCACAACGAGCGGCACAATTCGTTTTAGGTGATGAAGGTGCTAAACGAGCTACAGAATTTGTTAAGAATCTTGCTAATAATACTGGTGTTGACCAGATTGAAACATTAAGCAGTTTTGCTAAGTTTTCCGCTGGTGCTGGTGATATGAATGCAGACCAGAAAGAATCCTTATTTTCTAATGTGATTGGTACATCCAGATTAATGGGTTTAAGCACTGATGAAATTAACGGGATTCTGAAAGCTTTCGAGCAGATGGCTTCTAAAGGGAAGATTCAGGCTGAAGAGCTACGTGGTCAATTAGGTGACAGAATGGCAGGTGCTTTTCAGTTATTTGCCAGAAGTCTTGGGATGACTACGGAAGAATTAGACAAGGCCATGAAAGACGGTAAGGTTCTTTCTAAAGATGTTCTTCCTAAAGTATCCGCTGAAATGGGAAGGATGATTGATAAAGCTGGTGGATGGGAAAAGATTATTAACTCTACTCAGACGCAGTTAGGCCGCCTTTCTAATTCATGGAATAATAATCTGGCCTTAATGTTCGATGGTTCACAGGAAGGTCTTGTAGATTTTACAAGGTCACTGACTAATTTACTTAATTCACTAGGTGGTCAATCTAAAAGTCTTGGTGAACATTTTGGCGACTTGATGAAAAGCATGTCAAACGGTATTGATGATTTAACCACGATTAGCTACCGAGTACAGGGATTCTTTGACAGAGTGACCCTTGCTTACAGAGAATTAAATGACACTCAGAAAGCTGTAGCTGATGGTATCGCAAATGGCCTGTTAAGTGCATTAAAGGGACTTGCTGGTATTGTCGCTGTAAGGTCTGGTATTGGTGCTGTAGGCGGTATCTGGAACTTAATTAGAGCTGTTTCCACGCTTGGAAATGTAGCAAATACAGCAGCAGGAAGAATCAATTCACGTTCTGCTGGTAGTGTTGAAGGTGGTAAAGGAAAATTATCTGTAGCTGATGCAATTACCAAAGTAATGATTGTCGGTATGGCAACTGATGTGATTAACTCCATTGTTAAACCACTCTATGAACGTCAGATGAGTAAGTCAGATAATCCGATTGATAAAGTTGTAAGGTCAAAGGTGGAACCCACAGACCAAGCATTGACTGGTGACATGAACTCTTTAGCCGCTGTTTTATGGGCTATGATTCATGGCAAATCAAAAGATGTCCCACAGTTTTCACCTGAAGCATTAAATAATCTGAAAGGTCGAGTGGAAACATTCACACAAGATTTAAAGGTTATCAAGCCGTCAGTAAATATTCAGCCTCAGACAATCAATATCACAACTCAGACGGTACTTGATGGAAAGGTTATTGATGAAAGAACCACATCTCATATTAATCGTATGCAGGAAGATACCTTGATTAGCTCAGCTTACCCAGAGGAATAAACAATGTTAGAACTACTAATATTTATTGCCACACATGGCAATCTATTAATCTTTATCTAGTATGACGATTCAACTATGAATAGTCGAATGCTACGTGATTTCTTCTGAACAGATACCAACATCAAAAATTAGATTTCACGTAGCTCATGCTTAACAGAATAGGAATAACAACAATGTTTGACACAAAGCAAATTAGATACTCAGGTAAAGATGGTATCTATTTTCACCTTAGAGATAATGTAGACTCTTTTCTTGCCTTAACAGCTACTGAACAGATGGACTATGACTCACCAATGATGGTGACAACTCAGGCTATGCAATCGGGGCAAACTATCACTGATAATGTTCAGAGAGCACCTAAGACCATCTCTATTAGCGGTGTTGTAGTGGTTGATTCGACGGGTTCAGTTCTATTAACCAGACAGGGGCAACTTGTAGAAACCTTTATTTCTACGGTTGAACAATGGCGAGACCAGAAGCAAATCATCACTATTGTTTGTAGGGATGGAATAGCTATCACTGATAGTATCATTACTCAGTTTAAAGCGAGTAAAGAGCATACCATTGCTAACGGTCTTCGTATTCAGATGACCTTCCAAGGTGTAGAGTTTCGTTCAATCGTAGGGCAAACTGATATTTCAGCAGCTACTGGAAAGGTCGCTACCACGAATGATGGTGGTGCTACTTCTAAGAAAAATACTGGTAACACCACGACAAGTTTAGGGAATGGGAAATTGCTGTGTCAGGAGCTATATAATCGCTCTGCGAGTGAACTTTCTAATGAGCAACTTCAAGCCCGTATCAATTGTGGTAAAAGTGTCAAAGTTGAGAATGGGAAAAGCACCTTCTCAGATGCCGCTAATGAGCAAGCTTCAAAGGTGCTTAATAATGCTGGTACAGGTAGTACTTTGAAGAAGTTTTCTGTGAATCCTAACAAGCGATACTGACGATAGAATCTCAACTATATGATAACCTCATCAACATCTATTAAACCCCTCTCAGTGACTTCAGAAAGCGACTGTATAGCCTCTGTAACGTTGTCTGAGGGGTTTTCTGTTATTGGTAAGGTGATTGCTTTACCGTTGTGAAAAGTTACTTTACAGCGACGTTTAGCAGTATTTAAAACGACCTCTTTAACAGCACTTTTGATTATCAGTTGTGCTTCAATCCTTCCCGCCTTTGTAGTCAAGTCACAATCAGACAAACAACCCACATCAATAGATTTAAGGCGTTGTGTCTCCTTCTCGATATCAGCATCAACCTGTGATAGCTCACCTTTTAACTGTCTTAGTTTGCTGGTAATAGCGGACAAGTCTTCAATTTCCAGTGATAGTTGTACCAGCTTTTCTATATTGCTTGAGATGTGTTCACGGTGTAGCTTCAGCGTATCTATGGTATTCGTCGTATCGCTATCAAATCGGTCAAGACGAGATAGCAGGGCAAGTAATGTACCATCGGTTTGCTTACGTGACAGCCCTTTAGCACTACAACGGTTTTCATTACGAAGAGGACAGCGATATATACCGCTTCTTGTATCGCTAAAGCCTGTGATAATCAGAGCATGACCACATTCAGAACAACGGATAACCCCTTTGAAAAGATTCACGCTCAATGGTTTATCTGAAGCAGGCTTTCTTCCATAACGAGAATATGATAGTTGCTGGACTTTGTAGAAATCAGTCTCAGGGATGATAGAGGGGTAATAACCAGCTATCTCCTCACAGCCTTTAGGTGTGAAGTAACCAATTACAGAGCGATTCTTCAGAAGGTCTTGCACTGAGGTTTGACCAAATTTACCTGCTTTGTACTGGTTAAGTGTCTGGTGACCTTCATCATTAAGAGTCCTGACAATCTCCCAGATAGACTTACCCTCTAACCGTAGCTGAAAGCACCTCTTCACAGTCACTACTTTCTCAGGGATTATAGAGAAGCTTTTACGGTCATCATTAAGCTTAAGCCATGCAGGACAACGCCTAGAAATCTTGATACCAGCTTTAGCAGCTTCTTTCTTTGCATCCCATGCTGCCTGTATACGCTCAGACTTCCTCAGACTTTCCTCATGCGACCGCTGCATTATCAAAATGCTTTTAATCAGAGCTAACGGGTCTTTAAGAGATTCCCTTGTGTAATGTTCACCATCGGACAGGGTGACTACATCTACACCAGAGCGAAGAATGTTTCTGAGTAGCTCACTTGCTTGGTCTACGTCCTGACGTGAGAGACGGTCTAAACTCTCGATTAGTAGTGTATCACCAGCTTTAACAAGCCCTTTCTCGATAGCGGTTAAAAAGTCACCTAAGCCACCTTTCAAGTGCTTACCAGTGAACCCGCTAACGCCTAAATCACGAAAAGTAAGGGATTCATCCAGATAGTACTCAGGATGAGCCTTAAGCCAATCAGTGACCATCTTAGCCTGTCGTCTTAATGAGTCGCCTCTGGATTGCTTCTCAGATGAAAACCGGATGTAACTGATTGCACGTTTCATTGTTCACCTCACCAATAGCAGTTGGGCTTGTACCAACCCCTAGATTGTATCGCTTTAGATGGTGTATTTAAACGTGTCTAATAAAAATCACCCGATTAACGCCGCGCTGATGTAAACCGCGATTAAGCGTTTGTTCCTCTTCTCCTTTGGCGAAAAACTGTGGATGGCGGACTTCCACGCCATAATTAAATTCGCCAGGAAGAGAATCGAGAAAATGCCAAAGCGCAGGCAGCTCCCGTGGGCCGAATGTGGCAGGCAGTTGCAGCCAGTATTGCCCAATGCGCGGAGCCAACGGTGACATGCGGGTCAAAAATTCAGTCACTAAATCATCGCAATGCCGTAATGCTGCCTGATGCGAAATGGTCGCCGGAAACTTAAAACAGAAGCGGAAGTCATCTGTGGTCTGCTCACGCCAGCGCAGGACAACCTCGGGTTTCGGCAGGGCGTAAAGCGTGGTGTTGCCCTCCACGCAGTTAAAGTGGCGGGCATACTCTTCAAGGCTGGTGATCCCCAACCGCACCCATTTAGGATGCGACCATTGCGGTAGACCGATGTAAATCATAACGCGTTGAGGATCTCTTCCACGCTACGCACACGGGCGATGCGCGGGTAGATATGGTTGATACTGTTATTGTGCTGCTCGGCGCTGGCGGCACTACAGGCGTCTTCGGCAATCACCAGATTAAAGCCAAGTTCCCAGGCATTGCGGGCGGTGGATTCAACACCGATATTGGTCGAGATCCCACATAACACTATTGTATCGATACCTCGGCGGCGTAATTGCAACTCCAGATCCGTACCGTAAAACGCACCCCATTGACGTTTGATGATTTCGATATCGCTGTCGGTTGCACCTAATGCAGCAGGATGTTGCCACCAATTTTCGGGCAACACTTTAGCCGGTGAGGGCGCATCGACCGGCTGTTTTAATGCTTCAGCGTAATCGGCAGACCAGCCAACGCGCACCAGAAACACGGGCTGACCGCTGGCGCGAAATTTCGCCGCCAGCTTCCCGGCGCGATTAACTACCTCATCGGCAGTATGTGGACCACCGGCAAAAGGTAAGATGCCTTCTTGTAAATCGATCACCACCAGCGCAGTGGTTTTAGCATTAAGTTCAAGCATAATGACTCCTGAAAAAACAAAATCGTGCCTCACACCTTAATGCGATTAGCCGATGGCGGAACGACAAATTTTGTTAATTTTTATGAGTTCGGGCAACACCTTTATAGCAAACTGGCGTAGAGTCTGATTTCAGGCCCGATATAAAGTGGTAACGAGGCGTTCCAGCGCGGGCCAGGCTCTTACGGTGCGGCAGAATTTCCAGTATAATAGCCGCCTTTTTTCATTCAGTTGTGACATACAGCTAACGCTGCGACTTGGTCACCTGCGCAGCAGGGGGCATCCGCCGGCAGCTAAGTTAAGGGATATCTCATGCGTACAGAATATTGTGGACAGCTCCGTTTGTCCCACGTGGGGCAGCAGGTGACTCTGTGTGGTTGGGTCAACCGTCGTCGTGATCTTGGTAGCCTGATCTTCATCGATATGCGCGACCGCGAAGGTATCGTGCAGGTATTTTTCGATCCGGATCGTGCGGACGCGTTAAAGCTGGCCTCTGAACTGCGTAATGAGTTCTGCATTCAGGTCACGGGCACCGTACGTGCGCGTGACGAAAAAAATATTAACCGCGATATGGCGACCGGCGAAATCGAAGTGCTGGCGTCCTCGCTGACTATCATCAACCGCGCAGATGTTCTGCCGCTTGACTCTAACCACGTCAACACCGAAGAAGCGCGTCTGAAATACCGCTACCTCGACCTGCGTCGTCCGGAAATGGCTCAGCGCCTGAAAACCCGCGCTAAAATCACCAGCCTGGTGCGCCGTTTTATGGATGACCACGGCTTCCTCGACATCGAAACTCCGATGCTGACCAAAGCCACGCCGGAAGGCGCGCGTGACTACCTGGTGCCTTCTCGTGTGCACAAAGGTAAATTCTACGCACTGCCGCAATCCCCGCAGTTGTTCAAACAGCTGCTGATGATGTCCGGTTTTGACCGTTACTATCAGATCGTTAAATGCTTCCGTGACGAAGACCTGCGTGCTGACCGTCAGCCTGAATTTACTCAGATCGATGTGGAAACTTCTTTCATGACCGCGCCGCAAGTGCGTGAAGTGATGGAAGCGCTGGTGCGTCATCTGTGGCTGGAAGTGAAGGGTGTGGATCTGGGCGATTTCCCGGTAATGACCTTTGCGGAAGCAGAACGCCGTTATGGTTCTGATAAACCGGATCTGCGTAACCCGATGGAACTGACTGACGTTGCTGATCTGCTGAAATCTGTTGAGTTTGCTGTATTTGCAGGTCCGGCGAACGATCCGAAAGGTCGCGTAGCGGCTCTGCGCGTTCCGGGCGGCGCATCGCTGACCCGTAAGCAGATCGACGAATACGGTAACTTCGTTAAAATCTACGGCGCGAAAGGTCTGGCTTACATCAAAGTTAACGAACGCGCGAAAGGTCTGGAAGGTATCAACAGCCCGGTAGCGAAGTTCCTTAATGCAGAAATCATCGAAGACATCCTGGATCGTACTGCCGCGCAAGATGGCGATATGATTTTCTTCGGTGCCGACAACAAGAAAATTGTTGCCGACGCGATGGGTGCACTGCGCCTGAAAGTGGGTAAAGACCTTGGTCTGACCGACGAAAGCAAATGGGCACCGCTGTGGGTTATCGACTTCCCGATGTTTGAAGACGACGGTGAAGGCGGCCTGACGGCAATGCACCATCCGTTCACCTCACCGAAAGATATGACGGCTGCAGAACTGAAAGCTGCACCGGAAAATGCGGTGGCGAACGCTTACGATATGGTCATCAATGGTTACGAAGTGGGCGGTGGTTCAGTACGTATCCATAATGGTGATATGCAGCAGACGGTGTTTGGTATTCTGGGTATCAACGAAGAGGAACAGCGCGAGAAATTCGGCTTCCTGCTCGACGCTCTGAAATACGGTACTCCGCCGCACGCAGGTCTGGCATTCGGTCTTGACCGTCTGACCATGCTGCTGACCGGCACCGACAATATCCGTGACGTTATCGCCTTCCCGAAAACCACGGCGGCAGCGTGTCTGATGACTGAAGCACCGAGCTTTGCTAACCCGACTGCACTGGCTGAGCTGAGCATTCAGGTTGTGAAGAAGGCTGAGAATAACTGATATGACTCAAATACACGAAATCATTCGCGTTGCATCGAGGCGGCAACTGAGTGAACTCCCATGAGCATAGATAACTATGTGAATGGGATGAGCGAAGGCAGTCAACGAAGAGGCAGCGTGAAGGATAAAGTGTATAAGCGTCCCGTTTCGATCTTAGTGGTCATCTACGCACAAGATACGAAACGGGTGCTGATGTTGCAGCGGCGTGACGATCCCGATTTCTGGCAGTCGGTAACCGGCAGCGTGGAAGAGGGTGAAACCGCGCCGCAAGCTGCCATGCGCGAAGTAAAGGAAGAGGTCACCATTGATGTTGTCGCTGAACAACTGACCTTAATTGACTGTCAGCGCACGGTAGAGTTTGAAATTTTTTCACATTTACGTCATCGCTATGCGCCGGGCGTGACGCGTAATACGGAATCATGGTTCTGTCTTGCGCTTCCGCACGAGCGGCAGATCGTTTTCACTGAACATCTGGCTTACAAGTGGCTTGATGCGCCTGCTGCGGCGGCGCTCACTAAGTCCTGGAGCAACCGGCAGGCGATTGAACAGTTTGTAATTAACGCTGCCTGAACAGGCAGGGCTATCTGGAGATATTTTTATGGCAGGTCATAGTAAATGGGCCAACACCAGACATCGTAAAGCTGCGCAGGATGCTAAGCGCGGTAAAATCTTCACTAAAATCATTCGTGAGCTGGTAACCGCGGCTAAGCTGGGCGGTGGCGATCCGGACGCTAACCCGCGTCTGCGTGCGGCGGTGGATAAAGCACTGTCTAACAACATGACCCGTGACACACTGAACCGCGCAATTGCACGTGGTGTGGGCGGTGATGATGATGCAAACATGGAAACCATCATCTACGAAGGTTACGGTCCTGGCGGCACGGCAATCATGATTGAATGTCTGTCTGACAACCGCAACCGTACCGTTGCTGAAGTGCGTCATGCATTTAGCAAATGTGGCGGTAACCTCGGTACTGATGGTTCCGTTGCCTATCTGTTCAGCAAAAAAGGCGTGATCTCCTTCGAGAAAGGCGATGAAGACACCATCATGGAAGCAGCACTGGAAGCAGGTGCTGAAGACGTTGTGACCTATGATGACGGCGCGATTGATGTCTACACTGCATGGGAAGAAATGGGTAAAGTGCGCGACGCTCTGGAAGCGGCAGGTCTGAAAGCAGACAGCGCGGAAGTTTCCATGATCCCGTCTACCAAAGCTGATATGGATGCAGAAACCGCACCGAAACTGATGCGTCTGATCGATATGCTGGAAGATTGCGACGACGTGCAGGAAGTTTACCATAACGGTGAAATCTCTGATGAGGTCGCAGCGACTCTCTGATGAGGCCTGCTAAACAGCAAAACGGAGACGCGTGATGGCTATTATTCTCGGCATTGATCCGGGTTCGCGCGTGACCGGCTACGGCGTCATCCGCCAGGTAGGTAGGCAACTGTCCTACCTGGGTAGCGGATGCATCCGCACCAAAGTGGATGATTTACCGTCTCGTCTGAAACTCATCTATGCGGGCGTGACGGAAATCATCACCCAGTTCCAGCCTGATTATTTCGCCATTGAACAAGTCTTTATGGCAAAGAACGCTGACTCAGCCCTGAAACTGGGCCAGGCGCGCGGCGTGGCGATTGTGGCGGCGGTGAATCAGGAGTTGCCAGTATTTGAATACGCGGCACGTCAGGTAAAGCAAACGGTGGTAGGTATTGGCAGTGCCGAAAAAAGCCAGGTGCAGCATATGGTCCGCACCTTGCTGAAACTGCCCGCTAATCCACAGGCGGATGCCGCCGATGCGCTGGCGATTGCTATCACCCACTGCCACGTTAGTCAGAATGCGATGCAGATGAGCGAATCGCGGCTGAACCTGGCGAGAGGGCGACTGCGTTAAGTTATACCGCCTCGGTCAGTTCCGGCTGAGGCGTTTCCACTCCCTCCGCATGAATCAACACCAAACCCGGATGATGCCACAAACTGGCTGGCGTGACGGTTTTACGCTCCCACGGAATAGAACCCAGGAACCAGAATTTCCAGAAAGTGAGTTTTGCATTCGGATTGCTATTTAACAATTCTCCAAACGTCTCTATTTCACCCACCGGAATACATAGCGCTTCTTTATAAATATCAAAAACAAATTTTGAACAGAACTGGCGCGAAGATTCGTATTTAAAACCGGTGTGGTAAAGTTTGCGTAGCCGGGAGGGAACCTGTTCAACAATTCGTTGTTTTTGTCGTTCTGTCAGCCCAGCGTCTAATCGCTTTATAGCATAGCGTTGATTAGACGAACGTTTAATAAAACGAGATAGCGTGGTGATGGTTGAAAGGGGAACCCGGCTTTCTGCAACCAGGAAGTCTTCACCGTTATGACCGATAATGATCCCGACGTGATTACTCCAGCAATTTGATGCAGCTGATATTTGACCAAATAAGGCAGCACCTATACATGTAAAGACGATATCTCCAATTTCATATTCAGCAGGGTAATTAATATTCACGTTGTCATTCCATTGAAATAGATACAAATATACGTAATAGCATAAAAAATTTATTTTTTCAGGAGGCGCAATGTATATTTTTATTACGCATTTCTTCACTGAATATGTAATATTAAAATATTTGCTTCCAATATAACCTGTAGAATAAATTATACTGTGCCATTTTTCAGTTCATCGAGACACCTCGCAAGTTTTCTTCATCCTTCGCTGGATATCTATCCAGCATTTTTTTATCATACAGCATTATCTTTGATTCATTACGCAGGAGCGTCATGTGATAGGCAGACTCAGAGGCATCATCATTGAAAAACAACCCCCGCTGGTGTTAATTGAAGTGGGCGGCGTAGGCTATGAAGTGCATATGCCGATGACCTGTTTTTATGAACTCCCTGAAGCGGGTCAGGAAGCGATCGTTTTCACCCACTTTGTGGTGCGTGAAGACGCGCAACTGCTGTACGGTTTTAACAATAAACAAGAGCGCACATTGTTCAAAGAGTTGATCAAAACCAACGGCGTCGGCCCGAAGTTGGCGCTGGCGATCCTCTCCGGAATGTCAGCGCAGCAGTTCGTTAATGCCGTTGAGCGTGAAGAAGTGGGGGCACTGGTGAAACTGCCGGGTATTGGCAAAAAAACCGCCGAACGCTTGATTGTTGAAATGAAAGACCGATTTAAAGGTTTGCATGGCGATCTCTTTACGCCAGCCGCCGACCTGGTACTCACGTCTCCTGCCAGCCCGGCGACCGACGATGCTGAACAAGAAGCGGTTGCCGCGCTGGTGGCGCTGGGCTATAAACCACAAGAAGCAAGCCGCATGGTGAGCAAAATCGCTCGCCCTGACGCCAGCAGTGAAACTTTAATTCGCGAAGCCCTACGCGCCGCGTTATGAGGTAAAGGATGATTGAAGCAGACCGTCTGATTTCTGCCGGTACCACTTTGCCGGAAGATGTAGCAGATCGCGCCATTCGCCCCAAATTACTGGAAGAGTATGTTGGTCAGCCGCAGGTTCGTTCACAGATGGAGATTTTCATCAAAGCAGCGAAACTGCGCGGCGATGCCCTCGATCATTTGTTGATTTTTGGTCCTCCGGGGTTGGGTAAAACTACGCTTGCCAACATTGTCGCCAATGAAATGGGCGTTAATTTACGCACGACTTCTGGTCCGGTGCTGGAAAAGGCGGGCGATTTGGCTGCGATGCTCACTAACCTTGAACCGCATGACGTGCTGTTTATTGATGAGATCCACCGTCTATCGCCAGTTGTTGAAGAAGTGCTGTACCCGGCAATGGAAGACTACCAACTGGATATCATGATTGGTGAAGGTCCGGCGGCACGCTCCATTAAAATTGATTTGCCGCCGTTTACCCTGATTGGTGCAACCACGCGCGCAGGTTCGCTGACATCACCGTTGCGCGACCGTTTTGGTATTGTGCAACGTCTGGAGTTTTATCAGGTGCCGGATCTGCAATATATCGTCAGTCGCAGCGCACGCTTTATGGGGCTTGAGATGAGTGATGACGGCGCGCTGGAAGTTGCTCGTCGCGCTCGCGGTACGCCGCGCATTGCCAACCGTCTGCTGCGTCGAGTGCGTGATTTCGCCGAAGTGAAGCACGATGGCACCATCTCGGCAGATATCGCTGCTCAGGCGCTGGATATGTTGAATGTCGATGCTGAAGGTTTCGATTATATGGACCGCAAATTGTTGCTGGCGGTAATCGATAAGTTCTTTGGTGGACCTGTAGGTCTGGATAACCTGGCGGCAGCCATTGGCGAAGAACGTGAAACCATTGAGGATGTGCTGGAACCTTATTTGATTCAGCAAGGCTTTTTGCAGCGTACACCGCGTGGGCGTATGGCGACGACGCGGGCGTGGAATCACTTTGGCATAACGCCGCCAGAAATGCCGTAAGTCGGATTGGTCGCTCGCGCCGCATCCGGCACTGGCAATATGCCTGATGCGACGCTGTTCGCGTCTTACCAGGACTACCAGAGATACCGAACCGTAGGTCGGATAAGGCGCTCGCGCCGCATCCGACAAATGTGTTCAGCGATAGATTAGCTGGCCTGCTTTTTCATCATACTGAGAATAAATAACAGTGCCGCACATAGCACCACCGACGGACCCGCCGGCGTATCGTAAACCGCGGAAAAGGTTAAACCGCCAGTCACTGCCACCATCCCCACCAAAACAGCGACACCAGCCATCTGTTCCGGCGTGCGGGCAAAGCGACGCGCAGTAGCAGCAGGAATAATCAGCAACGAAGTAATAATCAACGCACCGACAAATTTCATCGCTACACCAATCGTCAATGCCGTCACCAGCATCAACAACAATTTCACTCGCTGTAATTTCACACCATCAACAAACGCCAGATCCGGGCTTATCGTCATTGACAGCAAATTGCGCCATTGCCAGAACAAAATAGCCACCACGATGACCACGCCAATCGCAATAGAGATGAGATCTTCTGGCGTCACTGCCAGCAAATCACCGAACAGGTAAGCCATCAAATCAACACGAATATTAGACATCAGACTCACGACCACCAGGCCCAGCGACAGGGCACTGTGCGCCATAATCCCTAATAACGTGTCGATCGCCAGCTGTGGACGCTTCTCCAGCCATACCAGACCGCCCGCCAGCAGCAGCGTAACGGCAATCACCGCATAGAATGGATTCACGTCCAGCAACAAACCAAACGCGACGCCAAGTAATGAGGCATGAGCCAGCGTATCACCGAAATAAGACATACGACGCCAGACTACAAACGAACCCAGCGGACCCGCGGCACAGGCGAGCATGATCCCGGCTAACCAACCGGGAAATAATAATTCAATCATGAGCGATCATTTCCCCGACGCAAAACAATTCGTCCCTGTAAATCGTGACGATGGTTATGATGATGGCGATAGATACCCAGTTGTTCAGCACCACGAGGACCAAACATTGAAATAAACTCCGGATGCAGGGAAACAACTTCCGGTGTGCCGGAACAACAAATGTGGTGATTCAGGCACAGCACTTCATCGGTTTTTGCCATCACCAGATGCAGATCGTGAGAAACCATTAAAACGCCACAATCCAGTTCACGACGCAGTTGGTCAATAAGGTCATATAACGCCACCTGGCCATTTACATCCACGCCTTGAGTGGGTTCATCCAGCACTAATAATTGCGGGCGATTTAACAATGCTCGCGCTAATAGTACACGCTGCGTTTCGCCACCAGAGAGCTTTTGCATCGGTGCGTTAATCAGGTGCCCGGCCTGGACACGTTTCAGTGCAGGCAAAATATCTTCTTTATGTGTACCAGGGCGTAAGCGTAAAAAACGGTTTACGGTCAGTGGCAACGTGGTGTCGAGATACAGCTTCTGCGGTACATAGCCGATGCGCAGTTTTCCGTTGCGCTTGATAACCCCTTCATCGGGTGTTACCAGCCCGAGCACTACCCGTACCAGTGTCGACTTACCTGCGCCATTTGGCCCAAGTAAAGTCAAAATTTTTCCAGGTTTAAGTTCCAGCGACACATCAGAGAGGACGCGGCGTTGGCCAAAAGAAACCGAGACATTTTCCAGGGAAACCAGACTTGTCATGTTAATTTTAGTCTTGCAGTAGTCATGAAATGTTATAATATCACACTTCTCATATTCATTACGATTATTGGTCGCATTATGTTACATAAAAAAACGCTTCTTTTCGCAGCATTATCCGCCGCTCTCTGGGGAGGTGCAACACAGGCCGCAGATGCCGCCGTTGTCGCTTCGCTTAAACCCGTTGGGTTCATCGCTTCTGCCATTGCTGATGGGGTAACAGAAACAGAGGTTTTACTTCCTGACGGCGCTTCAGAACATGATTATTCACTGCGCCCATCGGATGTAAAACGCTTACAGAACGCGGACTTAGTCGTTTGGGTTGGCCCGGAGATGGAAGCGTTTATGCAAAAACCGGTAAGCAAATTACCAGGAGCGAAGCAGGTAACGATTGCGCAGCTTGAAGATGTGAAACCGCTACTGATGAAAAGTATTCACGGCGATGATGATGATCACGACCACGCGGAAAAAAGTGACGAAGATCACCATCACGGCGATTTCAACATGCATCTTTGGCTTTCCCCAGAGATAGCGCGGGCTACAGCGGTTGCAATCCATGGAAAATTAGTGGAACTTATGCCGCAAAGTCGAGCCAAACTTGACGCCAACCTGAAGGATTTTGAGGCACAATTAGCCTCAACCGAAACGCAGGTTGGTAACGAGCTCGCGCCGCTCAAGGGGAAAGGTTATTTCGTTTTTCACGATGCTTACGGCTATTTCGAAAAACAGTTTGGACTGACACCGCTTGGTCATTTTACCGTTAACCCTGAGATTCAACCTGGCGCGCAGCGTTTACATGAAATAAGAACACAGTTGGTTGAGCAAAAAGCAACCTGCGTTTTTGCTGAGCCACAGTTCAGGCCAGCGGTCGTTGAGAGCGTCGCACGAGGGACATCCGTTCGTATGGGAACGTTGGATCCCCTGGGGACGAATATCAAACTGGGTAAAACAAGCTATTCAGAATTCCTGAGTCAATTAGCCAACCAGTATGCGAGCTGCCTGAAAGGAGATTAATGAGGAAGTGATTACGTGCAACAGATAGCCCGCTCTGTCGCCCTGGCGTTTAATAATTTACCGCGACCACACCGCGTTATGTTGGGGTCGCTCACCGTTCTTACTCTGGCCGTCGCTGTCTGGCGGCCTTATGTTTATCACCGTGATGCCACGCCAATTGTCAAAACCATTGAGCTGGAACAGAACGAAATTCGTTCGCTCTTACCTGAAGCCAGTGAGCCGATTGATCAAGCTGCACAAGAAGATGAAGCCATTCCCCAGGACGAACTGGATGACAAAATCGCCGGTGAAGCGGGCGTGCATGAATATGTTGTTTCCACTGGCGATACGCTAAGCAGCATTCTCAATCAGTATGGTATTGATATGGGTGATATCACCCAACTGGCTGCGGCCGACAAAGAATTGCGTAACCTGAAAATCGGTCAACAACTCTCCTGGACATTAACCGCGGACGGCGAACTGCAGCGCCTCACCTGGGAAGTGTCTCGTCGTGAAACCCGAACCTATGACCGTACTGCCGCTAACGGTTTTAAAATGACCAGCGAAATGCAGCAAGGAGAGTGGGTTAACAATCTGCTGAAAGGTACCGTCGGGGGAAGCTTTGTTGCCAGCGCCAGAAACGCCGGTTTAACCAGCGCCGAAGTGAGCGCAGTGATTAAAGCCATGCAGTGGCAAATGGATTTCCGCAAACTGAAAAAAGGCGATGAATTTGCGGTGTTAATGTCTCGAGAAATGCTTGATGGTAAACGTGAGCAAAGCCAGCTGCTGGGCGTACGTTTGCGTTCAGAAGGTAAAGATTATTACGCTATCCGCGCTGAAGATGGCAAATTCTACGATCGTAACGGTACTGGTCTGGCGAAAGGATTCTTGCGATTCCCGACGGCGAAACAGTTCCGTATCTCGTCTAACTTTAACCCGCGTCGTACTAATCCGGTGACCGGTCGCGTTGCACCACACAGAGGTGTTGATTTCGCCATGCCGCAGGGTACGCCAGTGCTTTCAGTGGGTGACGGTGAAGTGGTGGTTGCCAAACGCAGTGGCGCAGCAGGTTATTATGTGGCTATTCGTCATGGTCGCAGCTACACCACGCGTTATATGCACTTGCGCAAGATTCTGGTGAAACCGGGACAGAAGGTGAAACGTGGCGACCGTATCGCGCTTTCCGGTAATACCGGACGTTCAACCGGGCCGCATCTGCACTATGAAGTATGGATAAACCAGCAGGCCGTAAACCCGCTGACGGCAAAACTGCCGCGTACCGAAGGGCTGACCGGCTCCGATCGTCGCGAATTCCTGGCGCAGGCCAAAGAGATTGTGCCGCAGCTACGGTTTGATTAATTAACATCCATTCGCAGCCGGTACGCAGTCAGTACCGGCTTTTTTTATTTGGTGCGGGGCAAGTTGCGCCGCTACACTATCACCAGATTGATTTTTGCCTTATCCGAAACTGGAAAAGCATGGAAACGAAAAAAAATAATAGCGAATACATTCCTGAGTTTGATAAATCCTTTCGCCACCCGCGCTACTGGGGAGCATGGCTGGGCGTAGCAGCGATGGCGGGTATCGCTTTAACGCCGCCAAAGTTCCGTGATCCCATTCTGGCACGGCTGGGACGTTTTGCCGGACGACTGGGAAAAAGCTCACGCCGTCGTGCGTTAATCAATCTGTCGCTCTGCTTTCCAGAACGTAGTGAAGCTGAACGCGAAGCGATTGTTGATGAGATGTTTGCCACCGCGCCGCAAGCGATGGCAATGATGGCTGAGTTGGCAATACGCGGGCCGGAGAAAATTCAGCCGCGCGTTGACTGGCAAGGGCTGGAGATCATCGAAGAGATGCGGCGTAATAACGAGAAAGTTATCTTTCTGGTGCCGCACGGTTGGGCCGTCGATATTCCTGCCATGCTGATGGCCTCGCAAGGGCAGAAAATGGCAGCGATGTTCCATAATCAGGGCAACCCGGTTTTTGATTATGTCTGGAACACGGTGCGTCGTCGCTTTGGCGGTCGTCTGCATGCGAGAAATGACGGTATTAAACCATTCATCCAGTCGGTACGTCAGGGGTACTGGGGATATTATTTACCCGATCAGGATCATGGCCCAGAGCACAGCGAATTTGTGGATTTCTTTGCCACCTATAAAGCGACGTTGCCCGCGATTGGTCGTTTGATGAAAGTGTGCCGTGCGCGCGTTGTACCGCTGTTTCCGATTTATGATGGCAAGACGCATCGTCTGACGATTCAGGTGCGCCCACCGATGGATGATCTGTTAGAGGCGGATGATCATACGATTGCGCGGCGGATGAATGAAGAAGTCGAGATTTTTGTTGGTCCGCGACCAGAACAATACA
>OMAY01000066.1_pt1 | contig 74133 bp, 110 predicted proteins | sample 1673611 | NCBI WGS metagenome assembly OMAY01 (sample SAMEA103958117, study PRJEB25191) | human gut metagenome | biome: human-associated habitat [ENVO:00009003]; feature: intestine environment [ENVO:2100002]; material: feces | place: Germany | collected 2013/2015
TTTGTATCCCACATACAGAATCTATAATCATATTTTCTCCTAAAGGAAAATTATAATCTATTGATTCAAGATAATTTATAAAATTTCCAAAAATATCGCTAATTACTTGATTTGAAAATCCTTTAATATAGAAAGTATCTCTAAATTCTATATATTTTGAATACAATAGTTTTCTCTCTTCTGATTCTACATTATGACATTTCTCACATAAAGTTATGTAACAATCATCTTCGTAGTCCCACGGATTATAGTTTTCCTTATAATACTTATGGTGTACGTTTAATGTTTCCTTTGCATTTCCGCAATGCTGACATGTGAAATTATCTCTTTGCATAATTTCCAGTCTTTTCCTCTGCCAACGAGGGTCTTTGAGTAGACTCTGATAATCCTTTTTCTTCATGATTGTGAATGTTAAGTAGTATGAGTGAAAGAAGGAAGTGGAGAAGGTGCACTCACTTCACCTTTCGACAGGTAGCTACTCCATGCCTATCTCCACTTTGCAAAGGTACTAAAAATTGGTTTTAGTACAATATGTTAGATAACATCTTTCTTATTTTTCTCTTCTTCTTTGACTATGAAAATCGTATCATCAATAATAACTGATTTTACTTTCTTGTTTAACACCCACAATCTAGCCGTTTCTGTGCTGATGTCTTTAAGTTTGGCGTATGTAGAGATACGCACTAAGTTTTTGAAGTCTTCCATATTCTATAAATTTTCTACAAATGTATTAAGTAAATTGGCAAATTCCAAATAATTTTGGTTAAAAATGGGGAGAATTTTCTCTCCCCATCCGGTTAGGGTAAAATACTATGGCATTATGACTGGTATCATTACTTGAATTATTTGCATACTATTTCCCCCATGATATTCCTGATATGTTGAAATTTATCCTACAAACAGTAAATCCTAATTTTTCAAGTTCCTTTATTACATCTTTACTAAGCAATTGAAACTCAGTGGAGTATTCTCCGGCTCTTGCATGATGTTCGATATTAAGTAACACTTCCTCCAAAGTTGGAGATTGTTGTTGTGCTAAATTGAATGCTTCGTCTCTTGTTAACATGATTCTAAATCGTTTAAGTTTTTAATAATAATTTCAATATCCCAAATAGCCATAGACGTAAGCCTATCATGGGATTCAATTTTCCATATCTTTGCGCTTGGATATTTCTCAGTAAGCAATTTCTTTAATAGATTGATGTTTGAATCATTAAAGATTACGTATTTTTCGTTGTCTATTGAGAACCCAAGTTCTTCCAGATATTTGATTTTCTCTTCTTCTGTTCGCTCTTCATCTTCATAGTAAGAACGGCTGATATTACCGCTTAACTTAACTGTGAGTGTACCATATTCTCTAAAGGACATTTCGCTAACATGTCCAAATCCTTCTATGTTCCACCACCTCTTGAAATTTGAACAGACGTTCTTGATTTTCTCTCTGAAATCCTCGTTTGTCACCTTCTCCCCTAATTGCTTCCGAAGCTCTCTATTTTCATCATTTAGTGACCGGATTTCGCTCAATCTTTCATTTTGTTCTCTTTCAAGTATCCCTTCATACCCCATTTTTTTCAGGAAAGACAATACATAGGATTCGGTCAAAGATAGATGAGTTTCTTTCATCCCTTCGGTCAATTCTCCCTTTGTCAACTGTTCATAGCAGAATCCAAGATTGAATTGGATATCCTTGTATATCTTTGCCAGTTCCTTGGCTAATTTGCCATCTTTGTCCTCTACTAATGTGGGGTCGTCGTTGCATTTAAAACTTAGTTTTCTTTCTTCCATAATTATTCAATTTCTATTGGTTCATCCTCCCATGTTAATTCTTTACCTGTAAGAAGTTTAATCGTTCCTTTTGGAAGTTCTATCTCAGAAGAACGATAATATGGTTCATCGTTAGAACCGACACAATCCATATTGAGTTTTTCGTCAGACCAATAACAACTATCCTTTTCAGGCTTATGTCTGAAAATGTATTCATCTCCAAACTTATCAATTGCTAACCATGCCATAATTATTCAGCTAATTCCATTTTACATCTTTCAAAAGACACATTATCATTCACTTTCGACATGCTACCATCTTTCTTTGCCTTTTTCAGTTTAGGAAAGACTTCATCAAAAAATATTTCGTATCTTTCAACATAGGCATATCTTCTCTTTTCTGGAATATGTATGCGTTCTCTATTATCAAAAGCCCAATCTTCAAATGGTGGATTAATGATACAAATTTTTGACCCGACCGGAAACGGAGAATTTGAATCTATATATGCTTGTTTCAAATCCATCATCTCTCGCTTTACTGTATCCATTTTTTCTTGGATAATCGCTTTTTTAGCGATAAATTCTTCTTTATTCATGTTCTTTAAGATATTCGATTAAACTTTCTTTGTCTTTAAATATTCTTGTATCCCATTGTGGATAATTATTTCTTGGGATACTTAATCCGTCAGATAACTTATAAACCATCAAAAAACTTCTATCCGTATAAGATATTTCAATGGTTATTTTATTAATATTTGCATAGCAAATATGGTCTCCACTTAGATAGCATACACTATCACCTACATCAAACTCTGTATTAATTTTCATATCTTTTCTTATTTTACCATTGGACAAATCATGGTTACTTCACTCTCATATTCAGGATTCTTTATTTTTAATAAAGCCCTTTCTCCGGTTGGACATATTTCTATATTATCCGTACTGATAGCGTCGATAGCAGTCCTCATTTGCATAGCGTTGAAGTTCTGAGATATCGCCTGACCACCTTCTGCATATATCTTTTCTGTATAGTTTTTGTTTCCTCCCCAATTTGTTGCTGAAATGGTAATTCCTTCTTCTGTAAAGCTGAGAGATATATTTCCGGTAATTGGCTTTTCGAAAATATTTATTGCTTTCAATAAACATAAAAGAATGGTTCTCTTATCTACTCTGACGGTAAAACGGTCTTTGTATTGAAGCAATTGAAAGAAGTTGGGAACTTCCATTTCCATCTTACGAATGAGCAACATGGAGTTTTCACATTTGATGATGATGTTATTTTTCCCGTTTTTAATGGTCACTTCATTCTCTTTCTTTAGAGCTTCCCGAATACCTTTGAATGAATTTCTTGGAATAGATAGGATAGTTTTGAGATTGGATTCAGTCTCGCAAAAATCATGGTACATTTTGATACTGTCAAAAGCAAACGCATGAATGTTGTTTTCTTGAATAAACAGATGCAGGCATTCAAATACCGGTTGCAATTCATCTTCCTTCAAGAATGGGTTTCCCTTAACAATCCAGTATCCCAATGTTTGAGCCGGCATAGTAAACGTTTCCGCATCCGATTCTTGTTGAAGGGTAGGATACCATTTTGCATCTTCCACCGGAAATTCCATTGTCCCGGTATCGGTATAAATGGTAGCTTTCATTTTTTTCTCTTTATTGGCTTCTTCTCCAATAACTTCAACTTCCATTTCAAATGTTTCATCCCTAAGAAGATTTACATACGATTCAATATCTGCCTTGTTAATACAGAATACAATGTCCTCATCAGAACTGATAATATTGCAGGACGTTTTAATCGCATTCATATCGTCATACGACAATATAGTACATTTGTTGTTTTTAACTGTGATTTTTACACATTCCAGTATCGGTAAAACCTTTCGGTTTCCCGCATAACAGCCACCGATATTGATGGCTTCCAAAAAGTCTTTTCTATTAAATACGAGCTTCATAATTATAATTTATAAGGTATCATATACGGTTCATAATAGTCTACTTGAATATGTTTAGGAGAGTATTCAAGTTTCAAGAGAGTTAATTTCAACATCTCTGTATCAGTAGTATCAAAGGTGTCGAATGAATCAGCGTGCCAATCTCCATCTTCGAAATAACTTACATATATCAAATCACTTTCTGTATTATATACCCGATAAGGGGTAATTCCTAAACTGGATAATTTAACTATGCACTTTAGTTCCATACTTTTTATTTTTTCTTCTTAATCGTTTTTGGATAATTTCGTTCAACTTTTGTTCGATGAGAATGAATGACCTACGGAATAACATGGTATCAGTACGTCTGGTAAATCCACCATTCCATATACAAGTTTCCAGACACATTTCTTTTAGCCATTTTACGCCTTTTGTTCTAGTATGATATGCGTACTCTACATCTTGAATGAAGAATAGAAAATCCACATGTTTCATCTTCAATAGAATATTGTTATTGTAGAGATAAGCTAAAGTAGAAATCACATCTTCCCTGTCAATTGGGAAACGAACTGATGGGAAATAATTATTTAAAATTTCATCCAGTTTCTTGTATTCCTCAATAGCTTTATCAGCTAATTCGTTTGTTGAATTTATAAAATTTTCCGGTTTACAATCCAACTTAAAGGCAGCACTTATGAATGCAGAAAGACTTTCTGCATCTTTCATATCTAATTTTTCATGTCTTGCACATGCCGCATGAGATTTCATCATAAAATAATGCGAATAGCACCGGAGCATCAAATACACTACTTCAATTCGATATTGCTGTCTTCCCCACCGAATACCTATTTCGGGATGGAAATCATTTGTTTTCTTTTTCTTTTTCATCTTCATCAAAAACGAATAAAACTCCATCAATACGTACATGTGGTAACTTTCCTGTCTTTATCCAAAGATATACAGTTTCTTTTACAAATCCTTTCTTTTCAGCGTAACTTCTGATGGTGAGAAGTTTTGAAATATCTACTATCTGTTCTTTCATATTACAATGCTTTAAATTCGTCATTTAGTTCTTTAAGTTTCCTTTTTAACTTGCAAATAGTTATTGATTTAGTTGTATCAAAATCAACCCAAAAGATAGATGCCTCATATCTACGTTCTTTGCTTGAAATAACAATCTCGGAAAATTTTTCACATTCTTCCCATACAGATAATTCTTTTTCTAATTTGTTAATTCTTTCAATTAAATCAACACCTTTCTTTATTTGCTCTCGTTCCATAATTCGTTATTTTTTTTTAGTTTTCTATTCTTTTTACTAACCACTGCTCCATATCTGGCATTTGTCCTACAAACTTCTTTCATCCAATCCGGGTCTTTCGAAATTCCCAACTCCCTCGCTTTCCGAACTAAAGTTCTAGGGGAAACTCCAATCAACTCAGCTAGTTCTTCGTTGAATGTTGTTGCATAATGCCGTTTCAATATACAGAGCATATTACCTGACCATGAGATACGTGTCGAATATCCTTTATGTTCCATGTATAATCCTTTAGACTCATCATAAAACTTCTTATCCGGCACTTTTTTCTTCTCTGCATATTCCATTCTCATCTCTTCTTTAGTGCAATCTTTGCATTTGGAACTATAATAAGATTTATGCTTATAAAAATCCCGCATCCAAAGTTTTCGCTTACATTTAGTACATACTTTCTTTCGTCCCATATATATCTTCTTTCAATTCAGGCATTTGCCCTTTCTTCATGTAATAATCAAGACTTTCATGGGGAGATGGAGTATGCCCATTTAGAATGTCAACAATATTATTCCAAGAGGTCATTACTTTTCGGTCTAAACAGGATTCTCTTTTAGGAGATTCAAGTGTATTTGAAACCAGCCGGAGCGTATCAGCAATTTCCCTCAATTTCCAAACCGGGACTTCTACAATTGGCTCATTCATATTACTTTTAAAATTAAAATTACTAATGTAATGAAAACGATAGCTATTGTAGAGAAAGCGAATAAACAGCCTTTATCGTATTCTTTTTCGTCAGATGGTGTATTATCAATATACCAATCGAGGATATGTTTATTTTTATTCATTCGTATCTTGCCTTAGTTAATTACCAGTCACCACCATCATTTTTTATCCCGTCAATTGTAGTTATACTATTATCAATATTACTACCATTTGATTTCGTAAATTCTGGCGTAGGATTATCTTCCGTATCTCCGTGCATCATTACATGAAGTGAACCACTGGCTGAATACAGCCAAAGACGATTACCGTCTTTCTCCCATTTTTTAGCTAATCTTTTCAATGAATCAATTAGCTTATCTTCTTCGGGTGTACATTCTATCCCGGCTTCTGTTTGATATTTGCTCATTACTATACTGTTTTGATTAAAATTTCTCTGGGTGTTCTAACACGTCTGTTATTTGAATCGCATTTCTAAAAATCCAGCCATGATTACATCTATTACATTTGCCTTCAAGTCTGATTATATTTCCTACTTCATTGTAGGATGAATCTTTAGCCACATATCCAACCGATTGAACAAAAGTTGTAGACGCAATACTTATTTCCATCAAAATAAGATTAGTACAGCCACATTTAGGACATCTTGCTTTACTTTTAAAAGTGTTCATATCTATATCGTTACGAATTAAGTTTTTCAATAAATTGTTTCACAGTAGGGCAATCCCTACCCATACATACATCCGGTTCAGAAAGGATAGCTCCATGAGCTTCTGCACAACCGCAGCACCATTCTGATTTGTACTCGCAATTTTCGATATAAGATTCGATAGCTTTCTGCTTCATATCTTCCTCACCAAGACAGAAAGCCTTTTCAAAGGTTTCCAATACAGCCTTTCTTACAACAGAGGTAGCTACACATACACTTTTTTGATGAGCTATTTCGGTTCTTACCTTATAATCGCTATCGCTCCAATGTTCAGAAGCATATTTAGATACATTTTTATTCATTACTGATTATTTTACTCTGATTTTAAATTTTTATAGCTTGGAGCGTAAGTCCAATAATCATACCCATAATTCTCACAGAAATCTCTAATATTACACTCTATATGCAGTTTTTGCCATTCAGAACGGCATCTTATGGAATCTGCGAGGATAATTTCCGTTTCAGCGGGTGGAAGTAAGCTACTTACTTCATACCAATTCAATTTATTCATATTTGTATAGTTATACGTTATTTGGTATGATAAATTCCACATTGTCTTGACTCATATATTCGGAAAAAGAAGCCTGTGAACATACTTTCGAGAAGTCATTATAACACCGTCCACGTACAGAGAAATAATATCTCTTGTCTTCAAGTACTCTTCCCATACAAACTTCTCCGTCGAAGAAGCACACTATCTCATTACCATTGTCCAGCAACTTTTTAAGAAGCCGATAATCTTTACTTAATTTATATGGTTTATTCATATTCATACCGTTTTGAGCCTAATTAGTCTACATCGTTAATACTAATTTCTCCTTTCAAAACTTGCTCTACCTGCCTATCAAGTATCTCTTGAAACTCTATCTGGCAGATAAAAGAGCAATCTGGTATAATCTCTTCCACAGGGTTACCTCGCCATGTTGGCAACTCATCCAAGAAGATACGTCCGTCTTTATCTTTTAGGCACGTAGCACCAACATTACGCTCAATCTGTGCCATTTGGTTGAAGACTTCTGGGAAGTCCTTGCGTATCTTATTCCAGTAGCCCATACCACCCTTTACACATCCGATGCAGTTATTATTATTGTAACCCATCTTGTACATAGCGGGGATTTCAATACCAGCTTTCCAGAGCATTCCCATTGCATCCGGCTTCGTGATATGCTTTTCAATAAGCGGGAATAGTGGCTTTGTGTCCGGGTACTGCTGCTTTAATCGGATAGCCCGATTTATTTCTTTCGGGTCATAATCAAAGCCCCATACTTGCCCGTCCCAACTTCCCAACTCCTTTTCTAACTTATACCTGACCTGCTTCTTTAGCTCAAATGTACAGGCGGCGCCAGTTGAACCATTGATGTATCGTTTCTTAGTTAATACATCTTCTACATTGGCATACTTATCACTTCGTATGGTATGAATAGGCTGTCCGTACCATTTCTCACGATCAGAGAGAAAGCGAGAGTTATCGGGATGTCCTGAACCAGTTTCAATATAATAGAGATGCACATCATTGTACAGACTCAATGCTATCTTACAAGCGACTGCGGATGTTACACCGCATGAGAACCACGCTATTATCATTTGATTTCTTTCTTTATAGTTACACGTTAATAGACATTCTTTTAATATGCGCAAAACAATCATCCATAGCCTTGTCAAAAACTTCTTGACTTATGATATTTTTCTCAATCCGTTCCACGTATTCACTTGAGTAAGATGCAAGTTGGATGCTTGAATCACTATTACTTACATCTTCTCTATTGTCAAAATATACATGTATGCAATCAAATACCACTTCATCACCGATTTCATCAGTATTTACCCTAACTATCGCTGTGATTTTTTCATAAGAAGTATGCGCCATATGAATACACTTTCCAACGAGATATTGATATTTTGCCTTTTTTTTATCGGCTTCCTGCTTCTTTAGCTTCTGTATTTCAGCTTCTAATTTCTGTATTCTGTTCATATCTTATTAATTTTGAATATTATTTAAATAATTCAGGATGCGACTCTTCATACGATTTCCACTTTTTTTGAAACCAATAGAGATAGTTCACAAGATTCGTTATCAAGTTATACTCGGCTGGATACGTTTCTTTATTATATACTTTGAGTAAAGCCGAAAACTTATCAATATCTCTCTGAATGAATCCTTCGTGTTGATATTCTCTTTTTTGAAGGTAACATCCTATCTCGTAAGAAAGACCTTTTTCTTTGCACTCAAAAAAAGTACAACAATAATCTTCTATCTTTCTAAGCACATGAAAGTTAAATAGCAATGCGCTATATACTTCTTTACTTACCAAATTTTCAATCTTATATTTGTCATTATCAGGGAGCAAAATATAAACCCCTTCTGCATATTTGTACTTATCTGTACGCTTGATGTCGTAAATCTTTATATTCATTTTTATTTAATTATTAGTTAAATACTCATGGATTTAAACTCTCTCGGTGAAATATCATTTCCTGCTTCTACAGATTCAAAAAATGACTTAACGGGACATACACATTCAGACATACCGTAAATTCCGCATTTATCCGGCAAGGTTGCCATAATACATAATCCGTCAGCAGGGAAATGCTGGCATCCTACATTATCATCCCAATTGATATATTTCTGTGCTTCGGAAGCTAATGTGTCGCAGGCTTGTTGATAAGCTATATAAGCATTATCTGCTTTTCGTATCGAATCTTTTATATTCATTACTTTATAGTTATTAGTTAAATTCTACAAAATCTCTTATCTTTAACGCAAGAGATTCATAATATTCTGATTCCTCTTCCGACAACCCAATACGCAAAAATTTCTTGTATAGGTAATGATACTGTTCTAACATATCAAGCTGTTTCTCCGTAAAAACTCTACGCTTTATTTTCTTTATTTTCTTCATTACTTTATAATTTTCTCATTTAACATCTATCACGTTCCTATATACTCCAAAAAAAGGAACATCCACACCACAAACAGAAATTTCATACACAGAATCTTTCTCTATCTTCCCGGCAAATTCAGGATATGCTAAGATACCATCAATGTTGATGCGGAATGTTCCTTTATCAGTGTATAGCAAATAGTATATTCGGGTGCTAATATCCTCTTTGCTGCCGGATACTTTTTCTATTTTATCGACTTTATTCACTCTTACTTTTAAAGTTTGTTGATTGGAAAAGGTTACAAACCAAATACATCCAATGAATGCAATAACGAATATTGCGATAGTTATTTTCTTCATCATCTAAGTTTATTTGTTTATTAGTTATTGGTTAAACATGATGCAAAGATAGTGATAATTTCTCTATTACCAATAGATAATCAACAATTAACAATAGTTTAACTTATGGGCGAAAATAAACCGGCTGTCCTAATGGGGAAGGACAGCCGGAGAAGAAAATCAAAAGATTGTCTTGTAAGAGGTTTGCAGGGACAAAGATAGCAAAAAATATCAATAAGTTTATTTTTAGAGCATTTATTTTTTTTGATTCATAAAAATATTACTATCTTTGTCATGTCCGAACTACGACCGGACGAGGTGAGATATTTCATAACTGGTATATTATAAGGTTATGTGGGCACTATTGGGGAAGGGTCGTAGCTTCCCTTTTAGTGCCTTTTAAATACAAAGGCATGATAGATTTGAAACAATTCAAAAACAACTCTATTAAAAAAGGATTATGTCAGGGATATACTGACATGTGGAGCGATGAGAAAAGCAAATGCCAGCTTTTCGAACTTGCCTGTGACACCAATGCAGTGGAATACATGGCTAAATCGCTCAGTCAGGGATGGGGATTGTCGCCGGAATATATAGCTGATAAATTCAAATTCTTCATTAATGGAAGATATATCTGCAAATATAAGAATGAAAAAGGGCACGGATATACCAGTACGATGTTGTGTAAATACAATGGTGAGAAATTTCTTATAGACACTACGCTTCTATGTGTATTGGAAACAAACACCAAACTGGTTGTAAGTCCTTATCATATTTGCAAAATATATGTTGCAGGAGAAAGTAATCTGTCTATTGAATTAGGAGAAAACAGTCGATGCTACATTTATCTATATGGTAAAGAGCCAGTATTAACCGGAGACTATATGAATAATAGAGTGATTGTAAAACGTATCATAGAGGAGGTGGACGAATGATAACTAATCCGAAGTTTTACATGCAGGAAATAGCCAAGCCAGATACTAAACCTATTAAAGACTTGGAAGTAGATTTTTCCGGCATGAAGTATCTCTCCTGTAAAGGGTTGTCTTCAAAAGGTAAATCCAGAGTATATACTGAACAGTATGCTGACTCTAACGGTATTAGAGTGTATATACCAACTACCTTAACTGTAGATACCGTAGATATCGAATTTGAATTTGTCTTTGCCGGAGATAACCGCAGAGATGTATTTGATACCTTTTACGAATATGTTAAGAATAAGAGACTGAGATATTGGGACAATGTACGAAACAGGCAAGTCGAGATGTATCTCAGCGACAAGGTTGAGCCATCGGAAGACATATTGCTAGGAAGTACACCTTATATTAAGGCTACTTTCAAGTTTACTAATATAAACGGAATATCCACTAAAAAGTCATAGATGAAAAGCAAGATATGTACATATTTGCCACATATACTTATAGCTATCTCGCTGCTGATATCTATCTATTCATTGTTTCGTAAACCGAATGAAGAAAAGATAGTTACTACTACGGATACTGTGTTTGTGACGAAATATGATACTCTTAGGTATAGTTATCCAGTATTCTTCACGAAAAAGGTAATTGATACAATTACCATCTATCTGAAAGATTCTTCCAAAATAGAACTTCCGATAGAACAGAAATACTATAAACAAGATGGAAGTTATGAAGCATGGGTGTCCGGCTATCATCCATCTTTGGATAAGATAAATGTCTTCAATAAGACCGAATATAAAACCATAACGAATACCGAAACGCATACGCTTTATAAATCCTCATGGAGAGGATACATAGGTGGGCAAATACAGACGTTTGACCAGAAGTGGATACCTTCTATCAAACTGACTATAACATCTCCAAAATCGCTTCTTATAGAAGCCGGAATAGGAGTATATGATAACAAACCTGTGTACAATGTAAGTGCTGGGATAAAAATATGGGGTAAATAATATGGGTGAGAAGGGATTGCATTTAAAAGAGACCGATGTTTTAATTGGTGTAGATTTAGCAAAAGAGGGAGAAGACAGCCGTAGTTCTGTTCGTCTATTTAGGGCGAAAGCTATATCTAAACTACTTCCTTGCTATCAAATGTCCAGTGAAGAACTAGACAAAAGATTGGATTATTTTTTTAATAAATACATAAATTATGGTAACAAAAGAAACTGAATCATTGACCCAGATGTTGCTAGAATCAAGAGTATCGCAACTTCCAGAAGAGAACGATCCCGCTAAGGTATGGGTGTTGGCATTGGTGAAAGTACTACGCAAAACAGGTCAGAAAGACTATGTGATTGCCGAACATGACTTCTTTGGATGGAACGAAATCCGTGTCAAATCAGAAATGGCAGGCGTGGGTATTCTGGCAGAAGTAGAAAGTATTCATCCGTACTCCTATTTGACCGCTTTGGATATGCCGACAGTAAAGACCAAAGAAGATATCATCAATTTCTTGGCTTCTCGTACCAAAGAAGATGCTGAATATCTGTCTTCTCTAGGTAATGATGTTCTGAAAAAGATGTTGTACAACGTCTGCATTAAGAATAAGGCTTCGAAGTGGGGACAGAAACAAGATTATGAAGACTATGTTCTCGGAATTAAAGAGCCGGAACACAAAGTATCTAATGTAATAGACTTCTCCGAAGAAGACAAAAGAGAAGAGCCTGTAAAATCTTCTGAGCCTGAAAATGCCGAAGAAGAAAAGGTTGAAGATGAGAATCCGGTATTGGGAGAAGAACCAAAGAAAAGAGGTCGTAAACCAAAAGAATAATAAATGAAAAATAGAGAAGAACTTGAAAAGAAAATGAGTGAGAAGATTGCCAAGTTGAAAGCTCTGTGCAATGATGCTCATTATTCCGATAAGCTGATTAACGACATTTTATCGTTGAAAGCGCAATTGGATATTGAACCTACTTATATCCATATTCCCACTAAAAGTGTGATGAAGGATGAAGCCGGGAACGATATAGAATATAACTTCGGTCACTTCACTTTGATTAAGACAAAAACTTGTATCATTGTTGGAATGAACGGTTATAAAATACTGGTATTCCCTTGGATATATACTTTGTATTGTCATTTGGACGCATTGATAACATTCAAAAGTCAGTATGAGGGATTTTCTGAACAAGAAAAATCCAATTACGATGCTTTGTTGAATGCCACTATGGTCATTCTTCTGAATCCTACAACCTGCTTCTCCGAAGACGATTATTGGATTCAGCAAGCTACCTATCTTACGAAGATGCAGAATGAACTCTATACCCGTCTACTCGAAACTCCATTGCAGGAAGAAGATGTAGTAGCGAACGAACAGTTCCGGCAGGAAGTTGAGATGATGGAAGATTTGAAGTCAGAACTTAATAAGAAGGACGATGGAGGTAATAAAAGCGCAGAAGAGTGATTTGGAAATTCTTATAGATTTGAAAGGTGAAAGGGATTATTATAAGACCATGATAGGATGTATTTATGGCTATTTATCAATCGAAGACCCTTCATATCAATTAATGTTTCCTCAAAGCGAATACCATGACGATTTGGTAACTTTGATTTTTGCAGAACTTGATGAAATTAAAGAGAAGCTATATGGAAAAAAAGAAGAATCAGACGAAAGTACCGGAATACGAGCCTTATCCTGATGGAGAGATATATCCTTCTCTGGAAGGGGTAGACAGAGCTATGAATAGCTCTGATTATCGTGAACTTAGAACTGATATAACGTATAGATCAGACGGTATTATTGAGGTATCGCCTCAATCACTTAACATTGCCGGATATACATATTTGAGACCTAAAATGAAAGAAGAAGAATTGAGTAACTTGGTAAGTGATGGAAATATCCGACCGGATTATTATAACTATGCGATAGAACCGGTTGAATATATCCACAAGAACAAGCTCGACTTCTTTCAGGGAAATGTGGTAAAGTATATTACCCGGTTCAGAGAAAAGAACGGTCTGGAAGACCTCAGAAAAGCCAAAACGTATATTGACCTTTTAATTGAAAAAGAATATGGCAAAGAAAGCAATCCGTGTAAAAACGGGTGTAAAGGTTGTGAAAAAGAGCAATGCTCCTGTAAAACCAAAACTGAGGTCTAAAGCTCCCGGAATGCTTACAGAAAAAGTTGCTTTTGTTGTTAATAGTAAAAAAAAGTAATGGAAAAATTGATAGTTAGAGCAACCATTTTTGGAATGGCTATATACATGCTCATTGTATTTTATTTTGCATGGCATGGGAAAGTAGTGACTTTCGATGGTTATGTTATCCTATTAGATTACTGTTTATATAGATTAGCTTGTGACGAAGGTCGCTATCATTGTAGATATGCAAGAGCTATTCCTTTAAATCTAATGTTCACTGATACATTTATGTGTATTAATGGTACTGTTAATTTAGTTCCATCCGCTGAGGTATATCTTGGAATAGTATCAGGTACGTGGGCTATTAGTGTTGTTCTTACTATATATCTTGGTATTCGCCATTTCAGAAAAGTTCGTAAACTTAAAAAGAAAAAGCGTAATGAATTTGAGTGAGAAAGAACAACAAGTCTTAGACCGCAAACCTTCCATAATGAAGTTCGTTGCGAAACAGTTATTGAGAGGTATAAACTCAATACTAAATGACGAATGTGACGAGAATGAGTTAGCCAATACCATCAGTCACATGGACAAATTGGGGACAGCCTTTGTTGACCCTGATGAATATTGGAATTATGACCGCTGCATGGATGAACTCGGAATGGGTCAAAATAGAGCCGCTTTTACTGCTCTTATGAAAAAGCACGGGATTAAGAATCGGAAAGTGAATAACGTACATGTCGGATTTCCCAAGGCTGATATCATTGCATTGAAGAATGAACTGAAAGAAGATTTCAAAAAACGCCAAAAAAGACAAAATAAAAAGGAAACCCAACAGTCGTGGAAGTCTCATATAGTCTAGAAGGGAGGTCTATATGGCGCACGAGAATGGTATCATTACCAGACCGGTTCAAGTCTCTAAAGACATATACCCTGTTCTTGGAATTTCCAGAAGAGAAGATGGATATGCTTTAGCCTATGCGTGCTACAATACGCATAAGCAAATCAATATGTTTTCCAAGATTAAACCGGTTCGATATTCTAAGCCTAGTCACGAAGACGACCCAGAGTGGTTTAAGGGAGATATGGGAGACAACTACGGATTCCTCTTGACTGACGGAACAGCTATTGTTTCCTCTCTTCCCACTTTTGGTACAGTGGACGGCATAGCAAAATGGATTTATAATCCTCCTAAAAGCGGTGAATGGGCAAGGTCTCTTGATTTTGATGGATACAATCATTATGCAGATGCTCCCATCCACTTCAACATGAATCAACTGATAAACAAGGATGGACAGTCCATGTATCGGTTGTATTACTCTCAGGCTAATGCAGATATTCCTTTTTCGGAATTCTTCAAGTACAACCCAGCTAGTGCAACTAACCCAGAGTATCGTCTTGCGTTCATATATCGAACGAAGGATACCCTGCCATCGAACTATCAATTTGTATTGAGTCCGCCTAACCATAAGTGGGGAAGCTCGGACTACTACCAAATGGATATTAACAGTTGGCTGTTAGATGCTGGAAAGCAGGTTGAACTATCTGTATATCTTACTTTAGTAAAGGAAACGACAATTCCCAGCAATGTAGAAAATTCCGGTTTGTCTAAAATTACTCCGCTTATTCCGCTTGTGTTTGAAGATGCAGGCGATAAGATGGAATATCTTAGACTGTTTACCAATGAAGAAGCCTATGTTGAGCCAATCACAATCGACGAGGTTGACCTGTTGGCGAACAAAGCGTCTGTACCGGGAACATGGGTTATCACCTTCCGAATCTACTTCCATAGCTCCAAAGGGAACTCTGTTACTCTGGATTTATCCCAATACACGATTGAGTTATATTGCGGTTCATGGAATGGACAATTTAAACTACCCAGCGGTGTCATATCCAACGATTTGGTATTTGAGGGTGTGTCCGGTAGTGCGACGGCAAGTGGAACAGGTATAAGCAGCGTAACTGCCAAAATTACCTACAGCCCGCAGCCAGTAGCAAACTACATCATGCACTCATTCGCTGATGGGTCTACCGGTTCGGATGGATTTCCTAAAGGGAATGTTACGTTCTACCTTATCCGCAAATCGGATAAAAAGAAGATGTTCATTGAAGATATTGATTACCACAATTATGTACCTATTACAATTTCGTGATTATGGAAAAGGAAAAAGAACTTAGAGTAAAGGCAAAAAGAGTATGGAATGCAATGAGATATAGATGCTCTCTAAAAGACTATGGTTCAAGAACGTATGCTTATAGGGGAGTAACTATATGTGAAGAGTGGATGGATTTTGAATGTTTCTTTGAATGGTTTAAAAATAACTACATTGATGGTTTCCAGATAGATAAAGACATATTAAAAAAGGGTAATCGTGTTTATTGTCCTGAATATTGCTGTTTTTTTCCTGCTTTTATAAACAGTTTATTCACTAAATCAAATAAAATTAGAGGGAAATATCCAGTAGGTGTAGACTTTCATTGTGGTAAATTCAGGGCTAGAGTAAAAAAGGTTATTAATGGTAAAAGAGGACGTTTAGACCTTGGATATTTTAATAGTCCAGAAGAGGCATTCGATGCGTATAAAATAGAAAGGGACAAATACTTTAAGGAGACAGCGGATAAATATAAAGATGTTATTCCTGAGAAAGTGTATAATGCTATTGTTAATTATAAAGTAGAATACGATGATTAAAAATAATTTACACCTCCCCTTAGAGAGAGAGAGAGAGAGAGAGAGAGTTACCCTTGTAGTTAAAGGAAATTTAATTTCGGAAGGAAAGTTATCAGGAAATATAATTTCAGGCTATGATGAGGAACTAGACACCCAATATGATATCAGTTGCGCCATCATAATTGATGGAGATGTACATGTAAACGCATTCGATAGCTCTCACTCTATAGTGCTAGTTACCGGATGCGTTGCTACGAAAGGGGGTGACTATGGGGTATAGTAATGGTATTGTTACTAAACCTGTCACCACTAAAGACATTGGTCAGGCTATAGGTAGCAGTTCAAGAAAAGTAGGTGTTTTATGCACAGACTCTAACATCAACAAGTGGGCGAGGTACAAACCGGTAAAGTACAAAACGTACAGCCCGATTACAGAAGAAGAACGGAAAAAAGTAAAATATGGCTTTTCTATTCCATTTGTAAATACAAGCTCTATTGGTTCTAATATGGCATGGATATATCAACGTCCAGAAGGATATCCAAATTCGCCATTTAGGATGAGAGATTTTGATGGATACTACCATGATTCTACACCATCTATTGAAATAGGAATACCGGATAAGACCTATCTAAATAAAGCGGATAGCAATAACTATGTCATAATTGCATTTGATGATTATGCTACTTCATGGAAAGAAGGTAATATAGAAATGCTTGATTTATTTAGTTACGGCAATGAAGTATCTTGGTTTCCCGGCTTATTGGTGGTTCATCCAACTAAAGGTACAATATGGAAGACGACTAAAAAAACTCTTGCTGAATGGTTTCCACCAGAAGATTTAACCATTCCTGTTAGGGATACATGGCTGGCTGGTGAGCGAGTAGATGTGTATGCTATATTGAGCCAATACTCATTTACTGGTGCTCCTACTGAAACCCCACCTATAGAAGTAAATAGTATGTACTATTTGGAATATGAAGAAGGGAAGGGACATAAAAGAGTCTTATTAGAAACATATAATTTTATTGCACAATATATTTCAGTAACTACCTTAAATATAGAATATCAAAAGAACTTGGTTAGCGGTTCTTATGTATATGAGATTTATTACATGACCGGGACGGTTAAAAATGAATATGGTGGTAATTTGCAATTTACCATGAGTATAGAAATATCCGATGAAGAAACCGGAGATGTATATGAATATGGTTCAAAAGTACAAATAGTGCAAGGTCTTTCTTCCGCTGCATTTATGGTAGACCCGGGAACTAATCTACTCTTATCTACCTATAATGCCATTTGGGAAATATCCATAAGAGGCGTTCAAACCGTAGGCAATGCTGGCAATATATTTACCAGAAAGTTTAATTTTGAAACCGGACAATGGTTATAATGAGTATTCTAAACCCATCGAGTTCGATGGGTTTAGAATATGTTTAAGGTAAAATAGTAACAACATTGTTATCATTCTTGCTTTGCATACTTATCATATAGTATTGCTTGCTACTTACTGCGCTACATCTAAGCTCAATTCTTCTTTGTGATAATACTCCAACATTATCTGCATCCACATTGTTGGATTCAATACTATCATAAATAGGACATCCGATAAATTCCGTACCGTTAACCTGTGACTGTGCATCCCTTACAGAATTATACCCAATGAATTTCATATCTTCTGTTCCATTCAATGTGTATTTGAAATTTGCATTATTGAAATTTCCATTGGTTTTCGTTAGATATGTAATTATAGGTACAGCCGATGAATAGAATGTCTCTCCATTTGATTTTGTTCCAATGCAATCACCAGAAAGATAAATACGGAAACTACTATAATCACTATTAGGAGTTTTATCTATATTTACAGAACCATAAAGAGCTTCAATATAGCTAGTAACTTTATAGACGCTTCCATCTCCACCATAATCATTGTCATTTACATAGTACACCTTACCAGAAATAAATTGTTGTATAGTACTTGTCAATTCAGCAAAAGCGTATTTTACAACAACGGTAATAGTGTTATGACCAACTATGTATCTTTTATAACACTCTGAATCAGAATCTACATAGGCACTGTATTTTAGCATTGAATCAACATCTGTTTCTCCGGGAGAAACAGATAGGAATATGTAGACATCTATTAAATCATTAGCATATACCTTATGCCCAAATCCGCCATCTGCAATTGGAGAACCGCTAGCTGGATTTAAACGGAAAACACCATTTTCATAATCCGCTAGAGTGCCTGTTAATGGTTCTGTTTTTACATATCCTACTAGAACGTTTCTAGTAATATTTCTAATCGCAATACCGGCATATACTTGTGTATTGGTATTTATAACTTCTAATATTTCTTTAAACTCCCATTCTCCCGACCTTTTATCTGTTCCCCATTCTTCAATGGTTGTATCATAAGTACCATTAATTATAATTTGGTCAGACATACGAACATATACAGGAGGGAAAGCATTGTGATTATATCCTAAAAAATCTGTCATTCGGAAAGGAGCATGTGGATATCCAAATGGAGGATTATATTTCCATATTGCAGCTTCATTAGGAGAACCATTACTTCCTAAATCACTAAGACTACTTATTATGGGCACAATATACACCGGATACGCTATAGAACCATAAAACCAAGGTCTATCCCAAGTAGATACATCAGAACGAACCTCTCCCCACATTTTTGTATCATTATCGAAAGTATCGTTTTTGTGAACAGTAGGTAAACATACCGGTTTGTACCTCGCCCACTTGTTGATGTTAGAGTCTGTGCATAAAAAAAGCCCTGCATCGGAACAGATTGACGCAGGGCTTTTACAGAAGAAGAGGTTTGAATCAAAAATCAAAAAATACGAATATTATTCACACAAACACAGTTTAGTCAAATTTCATCGCCATTTCAAAAGCATGTTTGATGAAATACGGCTGGTCGCCAAAATACTTCATCACTGTATCGCATTGTTCTTTGGTGAGGTCTACAATACCGTTCTTGTAGATGTCCCGGGCTAGTTCCACCTCTCCCAATTCCTTAGTCTGGCTGTAGATTACATTGCCGATTTGCTTGGAGTAGTCGATGTACTCAACCTTTCCTTCAATGTTTTCTACGGCTACTTTGGTAAAGTCAACTTTCTTACATTTTCCTTCCATGATAAAAAATAATTAAGTTTTTTTTTAATTTATATATATACTGGTCAGTTAGATACCTGTTTTAGCTTTCGGCATAACAGTGGTGGGGTCGAAAGTCTTTACTTCGGTCATGTACGTTTCAATGGCAGTCATAATCTTGCCCATTTCCGTAAAGTCGGATACGTTCTGGAACGTTACGGTAAAAGAGCCGTTACTGTTGAAATACGCTAGGTCGGTATTCTTATCCAGAGTCTTTACTGTACCACTCTCAAATGCGCCAAGCTCATTGTCGGTGAATGTTACATTACTTTCGATAAAATAGTCGGTGGTGTCTTTCGTGACGATTCTCACGTTCATCGAATTAAGTTTTTCTGCTACGATAGCCATAATGATAGTTTTTAAGTTTATAAACTGAACGCAAATATAAATATAAATTGCCGGATATCAAAATTATATATCAAAAAAAATAAGTGTACGTATAAGACATGTCCCGAGTTCTTTTTTTTGATAAGAGAGAAAACTCGGGACATTTTTTTTGTACTGCTAACTTAAAGTAATTATTGTAAGATGCGGGAGGCTCATGCCTCCTGTTTCTCACATGCTTAAAAAATACCTCCCCTATTTTCACAAACAGGGGAGATACATCAAACACTGTCATTTCAAAATTGCTTATGTGTCGCAAAGATATGGAACTACTTTAAACTTTCCAAATATTCTATTCTCTTTTTTAGCTCTCTTATTTCATCTTTCAATATTTCAACTTCGGATTTTACCTCACGCAATCCAAGGACATTGAGTTGAACCGCACCTACAACGGTGAAAAGGAACTCTTTGTCTAGCGGATTAATCTTCAAATATCCATCTTTGTCTTTGGACACCATTGAAGTACAAGATTTGATGTCCTGTGCGATTAATGAGGTATGTCGTCCGGGCTTATAAGTCCGGACTGCACGCTTCATCTCTTCTTCACGATATTCAAAGTCTTGTACCATCCCGAGGTCTAGTACTCTTTGCTGATAGTCTTCCAAAGAGAAGTTCTTCTTTAAATTCCGGTCAGAAGTAGAACCAGCGGATACTTCACCGGATGCAGCAATGTTTCCACCGGATATCCATATAAACTTCGCCTGTGAAGACATCTGGATAGTTCCTTCTGCCTGTATATTCAGATTGATATCGGTAAATCCACCATTGTTTACAAAGTTCGGGAAGAATGCGATTTCAGACCATCTAGTCCCGGGAGAACCACCTGCACCCATCTTTATCTTTTTATCCCCAGATGTACCTAACGTGATAGATTCATCTCCCGTTGTATTTCCATTGATGTAAATACCTTTGGTAAATACAGCGTTTGAACCTACCCTTAGTTGCTTAGCTACTCCCAATCCTCCGGTGATTTTCACGGCAGCGGCAGTAGTGCTGGTCGCATCGGTTGCATTCGTGAAGGAAACAATTCCGGCTGCGGAGAGAGTAGAACTAAGCGTGGTTGCTCCACCTACTCTTAACTGCTTAACAATTCCGACACCGCCATCACAAACAAGGCTTGCTGCTGTGGTACTGGTCGCATCGGTTGCATTATTTGCGTTTACTACTCCACTTACATTAAGCGTACTGCTCACTGATAGTGTAGAACTGAATGTAGCCGCACTACCCACTCGCAATTGCTTGGCAACACCTAGACCACCAGTAACCTTTACTGCTGCTGCGGTAGTGCTCGTTGCATCGGTAGTAGAACTAAATGTTGCAGTAGAAGCTACAGTTAATGTACTACTGAACGTAACCGCACCGGATACCGTCATTGCCTTATTATGCGTTAATGCACCTGTAGTAGTATTCCATGTTGTAGCCCAATCACTCCCATTATCACCCGAATCAATACGAGCTTTATAGAATCCGTAAAATCCGATGGAGTTTTTCAATCCTCCAAATACTACTGCATCTCCGGCAAAAGACTTCACTCGGTATAATCCATGTGCACTCGCTTCTGAGGTATTTTCCTTGCCTACGATAAGATTAGTTCGCGTAGCCATTGAAATCCATTGTCCGCCAGTATAAGGTACTGATAGTTGACCACTGTTTGCAAAATTTACATTCCCGGCAATAGTTACATTTCCACCTACACGAAGCTGTTTCACAATGCCTACTCCACCATCGAACACTGCTCCCGCAGCCGTTGTGCTAGTAGCGTCCGTAGCGTTGTTAGCATTCAGTACTCCTGCGATGTTCACCGTAGAAGATAAGGTAGCTACTCCACTTACATTCAAAAGTACAGAGTACATGTTTGACCATCTGCGAGTATCTTGTCCTAAAGCGGTAGCATTCGTTGCACCCGCTTTTAGAACCCCATTTTGAATAATCAGGTCAGCCGTCGCTTCACCAACCGCTTGACCATTTACTATAAATGCAATTAGTCCACTGGTCGGAGCAGTGATGTAATTAAAGCTACCTCTTGAAAATTTAAGATGCCCAACTGCTTCTGTATTTTTGATGGTCAGGGTATTTACCGAACCTGCTCCGGTAACAGTTAAAGTGCCACCGATTGTTGCATTACTAGCTACCCAGAAGTTATTTCCCAAAGCAACTTTAGGTGCGCCATTTACACACCAAACTGCTTGGTGTCCTGTGGCTCTATCACTCGCAGAATACTGATATGCAAATCCGTATAGATTACCAAATCCAGAACCATCATCGGCAATCATATAAGTAGTTCCCATAGACCAAATGTGACCAATCTTCGCAGCGTCATATACGCCATATACGCCTGACCGTCTGGTAGATGTTGAGTGGGGAACTATCTTGCCATCTGACTGAATATCCAGTCTATCATTATGATTAGTAGAACCTAAAATTACGGCTGTACCTTGTACCCGCAAATTAGAAGTCGTAGAAAGACCGGAAGTAGTACGTAGTTGAGCTATAGCAGTGTGACCAGTAGGAATACTACCCGCAGTATAAGTAGTGTACAGCCTCCATTTACCAATTGCTCTATTTGCAGGTTTATATGATACGTAAACATTATTAGTCGCAGAAGTTGAATTGTAATATACTTCTAAATACACCTTTGCTGTAGTAGGATATACCGTAGTTGTATCCTTAACAATTCTAATGGAAGTGAATACTCCGCCAGAACCTCCTATTTGTGTGATTACAGGAGAAGTAGTACCATGTGCAGTTGATACGGTAAATATTAAACCTTTATTTTCATCATTTGAATAAGTATTAGTTATTGCAAATGTGCCTGACCAGCTATAACTTGCATGTGTATAATCAAAGTAAGCTATTCTAAGCCATCTTACAGCCGTTCCGGATGGAATATAGTTAGCATCGTATTCTAACGGGATATTAGATGAATGAATGCCATCTACCATGTCAGCATTCAGATTGGTAACCATCGTAGTAGAAGATACAGTCAATGGTGCTGTTCCGGTAGCAACAGTAGAGATGAATCGAGTACCCGTGACAGTACTAGAGAAGTTTCCAATATTGGCATATAATCCTAACCATCTAGCTGCCGATGTTCCGAGATTCAGCTTATTTGTAGCATCATCATAAGGTTTAAAGGCTGTAGCATTAAGTACTACTGCCGTAGCATCTGAACCACCACGTAAGATACCAATATTGGTATCTCCTGTACTTATGATATTTCCTACCCCAATCAAATTTCCACTCACGTTTGCCGTACCGTTAAAGTTTTGTCCCCAGAGAGTGCGGGCAGTCTGCAACTTAGTAGCCGATGCAACGTTGCTCGAAGTTAGAGCTACAGTTCCGGTAGCAGCAGGGAAAGTGAAAGTATAAGCACCTGTTGTGGTAGTCATAACAAAAATCCCATAACCAGAGGAAGAGCTATATAATACTAAACGTCCTCTCTTGTTACCAGCAGTTCCAGTAGCGGTGGGAGTTCCTAGTTGGAGCATCGCCTCTCCCTGCGCAGAAGCCGTTCCTTCTAATGTATAGTATTTAAACCCATCATTACTTCTTATAGCTTTATTTCCATTAGTACTACTCGTGACGAATGTACCATTGTACCATGTTCCAGATGTCGGATTTGTCTCCGTATTATATACCTGAGTTGCAGAATCAGCATTACCTTTAAATATACCATATACATTCTGGTAGCCAGTAAACGCTTGGTTCATAAATTTGAAACCCGAAGTCGTTAATATCAAGCTCGCACCGGTTCTGTTTCCCCAATGGAAGCCGATAGCAGGAGCATACCCATCTGCGGTTTGTTTATCACCAACTAGACCATTCTCTCTTACTTGTATGCCACCATGTGAATACCTACTACTTGCAGTCTCCTGATAAGTACCATATACCATTGCTTGTCCGGCAACGTCACCTGCGCCACTAAAAGGTTGGCTAAATATCTTACGGGTCGTCTGTAAAGTAGTAGCTGTTTTTGCATTACCGGTGATACTCACTCCAAGTGTAGTACTACAAACAGTTATCGCTCCTGCATTCATATACACAGGTACAGTTGTAGAACCGACTGTAGAAGACATAGCTGTCGGGGTACCAGCATTTAGGTATATACCCTTATTAGCTGCACCAATAGTGGCTGTACCCACCTTAGTAACGTATGAAGTATAGTTGCCAGATGTAACAATAGTTTGTACACCAGACCAAGCACCAGTATCAGTTCTCCAACGTACCCCTAGTAAGTTACTCGTTGAGCTTAATATTTGGGTTAACCAATGACCATTTACCCCAGGGTCAGGATTATTAACATTAGATATTTGTAGCACTGTACCATAGGACATCCATCTTCCTTCCGTAGTAGTGTCGACGTAATCCCTTATTCCATTTCCAGTAGCATCAGCCAATGTAGTCCAGTTTACACCACCTATGTTGACCAGTCTGTTAGCTGTAGTGGCGGTAGCCGCATTGCCAGTTATGTTGATACCCCACGAACCGGAAGCACCACCACCCGTTTTCGTCGGAGCGTAAGTATTATAGTTGGCAGCATGAAGGATTGCATTACCTTTATAGGTCAAAGAGGTATTAGATACCATTAAGCTATTTGCAACATTCCACGGCTCAGAAGTCCAACCGATAAATCCTCTCGGAGAAGCATTGTTTGCAGTAAGGCAACCAATGGCAAATTGAGTGGCTGCATAGCTCGCTGTCTTCCAAAACAATCCTGTAGCATTGGGGGCCGTTAAGCTATTAACATAATGAAGATTACTTCGTCCCATTAGTATGGATGAAGAGAACGTTTTTGTTCCTCCAATAGTTTGAGTACTTGTAGTATCAACAAAAGTAGTACCTTTCGTTACGGTAATAGCCGTACCGGACTTGGCAACCGAAGTCACTGCATTGCCTGAACCGGTAGTGGTTACAGTTAATGCAGAGCCACCTTCCAGACTAACTACCCGCTTATTGATTTGCGCAATGGTATAAGCATTGAATGTATTGTTGAGGTCGGTATCTTTATACTCTCCATTCAATTTGCTATATCCATACACATTCTCGATTAGTCCACCGCCACCGCCTGAACTGCCTGAACCTACACCACCCGCAGAAACCTCACCAGTAGCGTAGAAGTTAGCAACCGTTCCGGTAGTTACGTGAGTAAGTGCCAATCCGTCCGCTGTAGATTTCAGGTAGTAGTTGCCAATCCGAAGTCCACCGGATGCAGTAATCTGACCTGTAACACTGAGAGTAGAACCGAAAGTTACAGCACCGCCAACTCTCAACTGTTTAGCGACTCCAATACCACCTGCCGTCTTTATAGCGGCAACAGTAGTTGCGGTAGCTTCTGTAGTATTTGTTACGTTTAGAATACCTCCAATGTTTGTACCATTTCCCATAGTTACAACACCGGTACTGTTATTTATATACAGGGGTCTTAAACTATTGTAAGTTCCATACTGGTCGTCTTTGGCAGTCAACATAAAATAGGAGGAATTACCATCGTTATATATGAAAAAGCCATAGCTATTATAAACAGCACGGAAAGCCTTAGCGGAGGTTGACCGAACTTCTCCGGATACAGCAATGTGAGATGCAAACGTTCCTACACCCGCTACGTTAAGTAATTGGGTACAGACGTTTGACCAGCGATTAGTGGTTGTACCATTTGTTAATGTATTATTTGCTCCGGGATATATACTTCCGGCTGTACTCATAAGAATACCATTAGCATCATTTCCGGCTCTGGTAATATATAAAATATCTCCTTTTCGGTATAAACGAGCAGTAGTTCCCGTACCATCATAGATAGAGATACCCGTTGTTGCGCTATCACCCTTAACATTAATACCCGCTGTCATTGTGGTATAAGTGTACCCAAAGTGTCCTGCACCGGTTACTGCAAGTCTGCCTGTTACCGATGTATCTCCGAAGAACTCATCCATCCTAGCGGGTGTAGCAATATTGGTGTATCTGGTCTCCGAAGTAATCAAAGAGATGGTAGAAGTTCCTCCCCAAATAGTCTGATTACTATGTCCTGTATAAATTGTTTTCAGATATACTTTGGGATAATACCATTTAGTAGCCGTAGTTCCTAATAGAATAACACATTTACTACCGTTATATGCTAAACGTACACCTTTGCTGTAAGCACCTTTTGTATGATATCCAATATTTATCCAACCAGCACCAGATGCATTTCCATCACCATTATAATTATATGCACCAATTGTAATGACAGAAGCATTCGCAGTCGTATTATATTCATATATCAATATTTCATAAATATTCATACTGGAAGTCCATCCATTCGGTAGTGTAATACAGATAGTTCCTGTTGCCGGATTACCTGAATTATCAAGATAACCTAAGAAGTTGTTGATACGACCACTTCTTGCAACTAGGCTTTCAACCCCGAGCAATGTTCCGGTTATATTCGCTGTTCCATTAAAGGACTGACCCCACAAAGTTCTGGCTGTTTGTAGAGAAGTAGCTGTAGAAGCATTTCCGGTTAAATTACCAGTAACGTTACCGGTAACATTACCTACTAAAGCACCTCTAAAAGTTGGAGCAACGATAGATGCAGAAGCAGGGGTTAATGTCTTGCTGGTATATCCTTCTGGAATGCTACCTGCGGTCAATGCTGTAGATAAAGTCCATGTAGTATTAGCTCTACCTACCAAAAAGACATTGAATATTGCATCTGTCATTGCACCTCTTGACCTCACTTCTAAATAGCCATAATGATTGGAATAAGTCGTATGGTAAACCAAACGGAATTGGTCTACGGATGCAGTCGAATAATTAGAACCTCCTAATTGGATAAGACTTGGATTATTACCATAATTGGTAGATACCTGCAACAAGAAAGTAGAATGTTGTCCAGATACCATTACGGATATAAAGAATAAAGAATTTGTTGGATTTATATCTACTCCTGTAGAAGCTAATCTATACCATCCTTGCGCTGTTGTAGTACCTGTATATGTTACATTTCTACCATATGCAGCATTTATCTCATTAAGACTAAATGAAACGTTTGCACTACCATTGACGCTTTTAACAGCACCACCAATAGTGAGGTTACGAGCCGTTCCCCAGTTTGCAGTCGTTATATTCGCTGTTCCATTGAAAGAAGTTCCGTTTATGGTACGTGCTGTTTGTAACTTGGTTGCGCTTGCCACATTGTCAGTGATATAAGCTAACTTATCCCATGCTGACCAAGTTGTACCATTATGGAATCTTGCTCTAAAATCACCAGCAGAATCAAACATCAGATGTCCGGTATATCCACTAGCGATTCTCCATACCATCAAACCGTAAGCACCTACACTAGAAGGTACATTGGTTGTGGTGTTACTTCCGCCTGCATAGTACAACTTGCCGGAATAGTTAGTGTAAGTATAACTGTTTAAGTCTTGATTAGTTAACTTTGTTGTTGTTAATCTTGGTGCAGTTCCAGTAATAGATACGCCTAATGTTGTAGAACATTGAGTGATTGTGCCTGCGTTCATGTAAACCGGAAGGGAAGAAGAGCCTACAGTTGCGCTCATAGCTGTGAGCAATCCACCAGTCATATATATACCTCTACTAGCTGAACCGACTGTAGAGGTAGAAGCAGTGAATACACCCTCATTTAGATAGATGGGATGAGTACCTGTACCAATAGAGGCATTAGAAGCCGTCGGAGTGCCCGCATTCAAATAGAAGAACTTCGTATTGGAACCAACGGTCGCTGTTCCCAACTTCGTGATAAGAGAAGTGTAGTTCCCTGTATGAAGTATTTGCTGGAATGCCTGCCATGTTATTTTCGTGCCATTCCCTATACCTGTTCTTAGATATACAAGGTTAGTCCCCGAAATCGGAGTGAATATATCAAGAACAGCTTGTGAACTTGTAAGCGTAGCCCCGGATGATCGTTGAAGCATAAGTCCATGACCATAATCAGTCGGATAACCGGTATCCTCGGCACTTGATACTTGGTAATAATATACTCCATTGTCGGTAAATACTTGTTCCGCTGTTTTATTTCCCAATGCTTGATGTAGCCGATGTGCCCATCCTAAAACATTGATAGCCCAACTTCCGCCAGCACCCGTCCCATTTTTTTGGGGAGCATAGTTATTGTAGTTACGAGCATCTAGTATAATATATCCAGTGCCATTATAATTATGAATAAGGTCTGTTGCGTTAGACCTGATAGCAACAGAACCATTTAAAGACCCCACATGAGTTCTAGTTCCATCCCAATGCAACATGGAACTTCCCGCAGAACCATCAATGCCTATATAGTGGTTTGTTCCTAAAAGCATGGCGTAAACACCTGAATCTGCATCAGTCCAGTTCAGTGCTCCGGTCATATTACTACCAGACTTTAAAACATATTTACCGTCTGCCTGAGTTTTAGTATAAGCATCTGTAATGCCATAACCAGCGATGGTAGTTGGCTTTGATGTCAATGAAGAGAATGCTAAATTCCCTTTGGTAGCGGTAATCGTAGAACCTGTTTTTACAATATTTGTAAGAACTGTTCCTGTCCCATTGACAACTAAACTGACGGCTGCACCAGACTTCAAATTTTTTACGTCCAAATATATCTGATTGATACTGTAGGCGTTGAACGTATTGTTTAAGTCTGAATCAGAAAATTCGTCTCCAAGGGAAGAAGAACTATATACGTTCTCAATGAGACCGCCTCCGCCACCACTTCCACCAGAGCCAACACCTCCGGCTGATACTTCTCCGGCTGCATAGAAGCTGGCGATAGAACCGTCTTTCTTTTCTACATAAAAAGCATTGTTAGCCGCATCCCATTTCAGGATACCATCTTTTAAGATGATGTCTCCACCAACTGTGAGATTGTTTGATATGGTTAAGTCTTGGAAGGGAACTTTTGGGATAATAAAATCCGGCTCACTATTTATCATGCGGACATCAAAGGACTTCAATAATCCCTCTACACTTTTTTCGCTGATAAGAAAGCTGGCAGCATTGGCATGCAGCGTACCGGTCTCATCCCACCATAAATTACCCTTAGCGAAATATCCTGTACCATCCATACGGATTGCAGAGGAAGCTACATCTTTCGGTCTATCATCATTGGTATAATCGAAATAGTCCTTCATTGAACCGCCATACCATGCAGCGATGCCTCCACCTGTTGCAGAAGCATCATATAAGCCACTCATTCCGGATTGTACGACAAATTCTTTTTTATCATTGGTGTATCCTAAAACATTGAGCGAATTTTGGACTAATCCACCTTCAATAATAGTATATTCGCTAAATGCTTTCTTTAAATAGCGATAGCTAACAGCTTCCGTTAAAGCATTTTCTGCCTTACTATCAATCTGGTCTTGAATGTAAGTATTGGCAGCATTTAAAGCAGCTACGAAAGCTCCGTACTTTGTGTTAAAGGTATCGTATTTACCATTTACGGAAGCTCTGTCCGTTGCATCGGCTGTCCCTTTTTCTACAACGGCTTCAATAACGGTAGTAAGGTCTTCTACAGCTTTCCCAAAAGCCGTATAAGTTGTGTTCAATGTAGTCTTAGCTGTTCCGGCAAGTAACGGATTAGCGTAGACTTCTGTATAACTCTTGTCTACATCGGCTTTAACTGTAGCAATGCTTTTCAGATAAGCACCGATGGCAGAAGCCTCTCCACGGTCTACTACCCCATCAGCAAAAGCATCATCAGTAAAGTTCTTTAATCCGGCTACATCGGAATTGATTTTATTGATATCAGTCTTTACGTTATCAATATCTTCCTGTGCTTTTGCAGCCGCAGCAGCCGCAGCATCGGCATTTGATTTTGTAGCAGCATCTATTGCAGAAATAGCCGCAGTACGCTTGGTATAATAATTCTTTTGCTTCGTAGCAAAGTCCGAAGGGATAGTTATAACCTCCGGTGTATCCTTTGACAGTGCAGCCAATGCCGTATCGTAGGCTGTATAGGCTGTATTATAGTCTGTGGGAGTTCCTAAATTATAACGTGTGTATCCAGTAGTTATATCCGCCTTATCTGCTAAAATTCGTGCCCTCTCATCTTTGATACTTTGTTTCTCAGCCGGAGAGATAACCCCATCCGCTGCCCATGAGTCCAAACGACTTTTAGCCGCATCTGCCGCAGCCTGTGCAGCATCAACCGCAGACTTAGAAGCGGATGCAATCGCATTTAACGCAGCAGTCCTTTCGGTATAATATTTAGTCTGCTTGGTCGCAAAATCGGTTGGTATCTCAATAGTTTCTTTAGTCGTGTCAGACAACGCCAAAAGACTATTGTAATAATCTGTATAAGCTGTATTGTAAGCGGTCGCTTCTCCCAGATTATATAATTTGTATCCTTCGGTAATATTATCTTTATCCGCTTTAATTCTGGCTATTTCATCTTTAATCCCTTGTTTTTCGGTAGGTGAAATAACTCCATCCTGAGCCCATGAATCTAATCTGTCTTTTGCTGCATCCGCTACAGCTTGTGCAGACTCCGCCAAGGCTTTAGCATCATCTGCAAAAGTCTTCAATTTATCTTGAATGGCTTTGTTCGCTGTCTCTACGGCTGTATTGAAAGAAGAATACGCAGTGTTGAAAGAAGCGTATTTTGAATCCACATCCGCTTTCTCCGCTGCCGTTGTTTTGCCATCTGCTATAGCGGTATTAATTGAATTAAGTAGATTTGTGATGGCGGTATTCAAAGCCGTGTAGCTTGAATTTAATCCGGTCTTCGCTGCACCAGTTAAATAGACATTGGCATATAGTTTATCAAATGTTGCCTTTACTTCACCTTTGGTATTATTTACAATATTGATATACTTCTCTATTGCCTGTGCCTCAGAAGCATCAATAATACCGTCTTTGAAAGCTCCATCTACATAGTCATTCAAGTCTCCGACTGCCCCAGCAGCATTATCTGCCGCTGTCTTAGCTGCATCTGCCGAAGTTTGCGCTGCCTCCGCTGCCGCTAATGCTGCATCAGCGTAGCTCTTCAACATGTTCTGAATGGATAGATTTGCAGCTTCTATGGCTGTGTTAAAGTCTTCATTAGCCTTATTAAAATCAGCATATTTCGCATCTACCGCAGCTTTCTCTTCCGCTGTTGTCTTCCCATCCGCAATGGCAGACTGTATAGAGGTAAGAAGGGCAGTAGTCGCAACATCTAATTTATCTTTAGCTGTCTTTAAGTTTTCTTTTGCTGTCCCTAATAAATATTTATTGGAGTACAGTTTGGTGTATGTAGCATCAGTTGCTGCTTTAGAACCATTTACTACATTGATGTACTTTTCTATAGCCTTAGCTTCCGCTTCGTCTATGACTCCATCTTTAAACGCTCCATCAACATATCCGTTTAAATCGTCTACTGCATCCGATGCACTGTCTGCCGCTGCTTGTGCTGCATCTGCCGCAGCCTGTGCAGCAACCGCAGCTTCTTTAGCTTGGTCTGAATAAGATTTTAATAAATCCTGAATAGCACCATTAGCCACTTCCACTGCGGTGCTAAAGGCTTCATTCGCTGTATTGTAAGCTGCAAATTTAGCATCTACATCGTTCTTTTCTGCAACTGTAGTCTGACCATCGGCAATAGCAGTGTTGATTGAATTGATAAGATTAGTGGTCGCAATGTCCAGCTTATCTTTGGCAGATTTCAATCCGGTCTTTGCTGCTCCTGTAAGATAGGTATTTGCATACAATTTAGTATAGGCAGCATCGGTCGTTTTCTTAGCATTGTCTACTATGTTTATATATTTCTCAATAGCTTGTGCTTCGGATTCTTCAATCACACCATCCTTAAATGCACCATCCACGTAGGTGTTTAAATTATCTACAGCCGTTGCAGCTTGTTCCGCAGCTTCTTGTGCTGCCGCAGCAGCAGCAGCAGCTTCATTCGCCTTGGTATCATCAGTATATTTAGAAGCCAATTCCCAATGAGAAATATTAAATGCTTCTCCGGCTTTCTTCGCTGTTTTGGCTCTAAGAATATCATTGTGATAAGTCGTACCATACGTTGCATTTACCCATAAGTCTCCGACATCATAAGCCTGTTCAGTAGTAGGTTTAACAACAAACACTCTACGCTTTCCGTCTGCCGTATCTTGTGCTTTGGATGCAGCCGCCAATGCTTTTAGAGTAGCTGTATCTTCAATGACACTCCATTTCCAAGTAGTGCCATCTTTTACCCATTTCCAGCTTTCGCCTGTATCAATGTTGGTAAAGGTATCATTGGCATGTTGTTTCTTTAATTCTTCGGTAGTCCAATCAACGGCAGGCTTATTCGTCAGAGTTGGGCTATATTTTTCAAAGAAACTTTCAATTTGACCATCTATTTGATATTGAATGTTATTCAGACTTTCTGTTACCTCTTTGGCGTAGTTAGTCAAATCTTCGGTAGCTGCATCAATAGCATCCTGAGTCGCTTTGTCTAAAGCGTCTTCAATGGTTGAACCATTTCCGATAGTTGAACCCACCTCTAATTGACCTTTTATTTTCAGACCTTTTCCGGTCTTAAATTCCATATAAGAAGTACGGTTTCTATCACCAATATAAGTATCTCCATAGACATTCATAAAGGCTTTGTTGGTCGTCTTATCAACGCCATAAGAGATGTAATCCTTATTCACATAGGAATAGGAGTTAATGCCGGCATACATGGTTAAAGACGGAGAATATAAATCCACCGCACTAAATATCATGGCATTCTGACGTTCAGGTACTTTGTCGTCTCTGTGACCTAATTGACAGATTACATCGCCTATAGCCGGAGCATCACTATTTGTATCTGCATCGGTCTTGGACAAGTCAATATAATCATCACCTACGCCCACAACCAGTCTCCAATAATAGTGATTGGAAACATTTTCATAAACGCCCTCTTTGATGTTGAAGTCCTGTGAAAGAGCTTGGTCGTTTTTACGGAAACGATTCTCTACCTTTACGCCATCTTGTTCAGCGAGGAAATAGCACCGATAGAAATTCCATATCTTTTCTTCTTTTTCTCCATCTTCATTAATTATTTCCTCTCGGTCTACTACCTTAATACATTTGATAGAACCACCGGGAGTGATAATCTGCCGTCCGGCAATACTACCGGTATTGATAATCTCTAACGTCTCAAAGTAGGCTTTCATACGTATTTTTAAGAAGTCAGTCTCAATGAATGTCTTACCATTCCCATCAACGGCAAAGATACCGCCAATGTCTCCACCAGATACATAATTGCCAACCTTAATACCTCGCAAGAAGGAAATGAAGAATCGTGCAATATCTTCCGTATCTTTACGAAGGAAGTATTTCAGACCTTGTTTCAAGAAGTCTACACCTCCAATAGTATTCATTATATCCTGTTTGACAGAATCAATACTGGTCTGAATGGAGTTCTTACTTATCGTAAGTGTGTCTGCCAGTTCAATCGTAATTTCCGGTAGAACTTCACTGTCTGAACGATAAGTATAACTGGATACATAAAGCTGATGGTATTTACCATTGTATTCTAAATCAATGCGAGCACTTGAATTAATCAGTGCTTCTACAGCCGGATTCTCAGCAAGGAAGATACGACTTAACTTAATAGAGAACGTGAACTTTTCACTATTATTGTTAGCCATGTATTTAAGAATAGCTTCTTCCAATTCATTCTCTGCCTTGTAGATATAGGTCTGTGGCATATCAATGTTTGTGATAACAAAGCTGTCCCCATAGGAAGGTCTGATATTTCCATTCTTATTCGGCATTACCATGCCAAAGGTAGTATTGTCTTTTTTCAAAGCAATCCATACCTCATTCTGTGTAGTATCTTGCTGGATTGCTTGTATGTTATTAGGCTTTACTTTATCGGCATAGTTACCTTCTGCAATATTCCCATTTTTGTCAACTTGTACCGGATTTTTAAAAACAGTCTTTCCATCTTCTTCTACTTCTATAACTCCAATTTGGAATGTACAAGCATTACAATTTCCACTTGTCATTACAATAGAAGCGTCGCTACCTACAATCGGTTGCTCGAATAAGTTGAATCCGTAGTCTCCACTAAAACGGTTCAGCTTTACATAGAAGTAAGAATGAACATAATCTCCGGTGCTTTCGTCTACCTCATCGTTATCGTCCTTGTCAAAAGCTACATCTATAATTTCGTCTATTCGTAGACCGGCAGCATTGAGGGTGTTTTTAATTGTAGGCTTTATATCTTCAAAAGTAACAATTTGTTCCTTCTGATTAGCTGTTGTAAATTCATTCTCAAAGACATAGTATTCTCCTGTCTCTGGATTGATATACTTTTTATTAATTGCATTATAGAAACGCTCTGCACCATCCGTATCTCGATAGATAGGCGGCATAAGAGTGCCAGCCGGAGTTATCCATTTCCCGCCTGCCGCTTCAATTGCTGCCCGGTCATTGCTTGGATTTGGATAATAGAACTGAATGTTATCCGAACTACCCGTTCCGGTAACTCGGTTGGTTATTTTATAATTGGCATTTGTCTTATTGATGGAAAGCAACTCATAATCTTTTCCATACCGGAATGTATGAGTAATGGCATTATCCGTAAAGCCAACATGACATGTCTTTCCTACGAAATAAAAAGGAAGTTCAAAGATATTGAAAATCTCCTGTATAGCATCAAAGACAAACACATCTTCCAAAGAGACCTGCTTAACCTCGGAAGTAATGCCTGCATCAACGACAAGTCGGTAGGCTACCTGACTATATTCCAGAGAATAATTCAAACGAGCAACCAGTTCATGCACATCTCCATAGAACAATACCTTTGTACTATTACTTACATACCGATCTACCGAAGTGTTATCAGATACAACATCATAGAAATAAATAGTCTCCAAGATGTTTCTTTCAGAAACGAATTCAATGTCATGTTTGTATCGAACATCGTCGTTTGATTTGGAAGAAGACGGAGTTTTAACTATGAAATATCTCTCACCACGAAAGTCAGCGTATTGTTTCCCTGTGACCCACTTATCATCCAAACAGGTTGGATACATTGCAGTAGCGGTTAGGTTCACAGAACCCATGCGGCTTTCACTAAAGGAATACTCAGGAATAATTAATTGATTCTCTTCATTTGGAAAAGGAGTATCGTTCACTCCGTCTACGTAGGTGAAGATTTTAATTAATGGCTTGCTCATTATTTCTCTTTTCTTTTATATTGTTAATCTGTTCTGTTTTCTTCTGAATAATCTTTTCTGCATTCTCGATAAATTCAGCTACAGGACAATTACTTTCCCTTGGTATAAAATGGCAAGTGAGCCATTTTGAAATGGCTCTGGCCTTGATATCATCGTTTAATTCTAACTTCCCTATTTTAAGATTAAGTCTCTCGATTTCCTCTCTATTCTCTTTTTTGTCCTCATCTCGATTTTTCTTTATCTCTTCAATGAGTTCACGCAGATTCTTTATTTCATACGAGACTTTCTCAGGCTGTGCTTTATATGCAGCTATAAAACCATATATAGCCCCTCCGCTTCCTAATGCTCCTAATATAATAGTTAACCAATCCATAAAATAGAGTTTTATAGTACCAAAGATACTAATTATTTTTCATCATTATTGCTCTTAGAAGCCGCTAATTTAACGGCTCTCTCTTCTTTTTCCAATTCTTTTTGTTCTTGCAACTCTACCTCTTTTTTCCTGCGTTCTTTTTCATCGGGAGCAGAAACCGGACTTTCTTCTGTGGCTGTTTCTTCGGATATGATGCCATTAGATTTTAGCTGTACAAGCATGCCTGCAAATTCGGTATCTGACTGTGGTCTCCATACTTTGAAAGAAGCATTGATGTTCAATTGTTCAAAGTCTGTTATCGCTGTTGGTTGTATCTTTTTCTCAACCAATTCTTTAGCCAATCCTTCTTTGAACAGACGACACATTTTATCGGCAACATTTTGGTAGTCAATAACTTTTTGCAATGCGTTTTCAATATCCATTGACATAGACATCATAATCGCAATGCCGGATATATCACCGGACATCTTGATGTCTTTAGGAAGAATAAAGGTTGTGCTGGAACATTTCTGAATAGTTTCTTCCAGCAATTGAAGAGTATCCAGATAGCCTTGTGGAGATGGGGGAGACAGAAATTTAGCATCCCCTTCTGCATTCATAGACCTATCGTTTAGAATTACGCTACCCGCTATCGTCTTTCCGCTATCATCGAAACGACCTTTAATATATAGAATACCCCAACCATGACGTTTCTGAATGACATTGAATATGTTATATAACACTTCGTATGCTTCAATGATACTTTGTGCATTGTTCCATGCAACATCTCCACGTTTTGTTACTAGAGGTATTTCAGAAAAACCGTGAACTTCTACACTTTCCAGTTTCCATCCTTTATCGGCTGCATCCAGACCGCTATTGCTATGGTGGTAAACATATGTGTCGTCGTAAGAATCAATGTATTCCGTCTCTCCATCGGTGTAGTAGACACTTTCTAATATCCGGTCTCCATTATCGTCATTGTGAGGACACAGGATATATCCATCCATAAAAGATAAAAGACGGCATTTGATTCTCTTTTTATTGTCAAAGTAGTAAAGTAAACCTGCATCACCTACAGACAATTGAGCATCAACCAGTTTAGTCTTCATGCCATCCTGATTACGTAATCTCCAATATTGTTTAAAGGTAATGAAGTCTTTAGCTTGTTGTTCAGAAGGCTGCGTTTCCATAAGAGTAAATAGCATGTCATTCCCACACAGATGAAGAACCTGCTTATCTTTTATGTTCTTTTGATAAGATACAGCCATTTTTTGATATTCAATCTCCACATAGCTACCGTTGTCCAACTTCATGGTAATAGAAGGGACATTCTGGTCAAAAAGGACTTTGTGGCACTGAGGGTCTAGTTCTTCCAGAAATTGTTGTTGTGAGATAACCTTCTTTTTAAATTTAGGCAATTCCGCCCTTACTGTTTGGTTGATGGATACTTCACGTGTGTAATTCCATAAACTACTATAGTCTACAACCCCTCTAAAGAATGGCTTCTTTTGAAGCAACTCATCCGGATTGTCAATCAAATACTTTATTTGCTCTTTATAATCAGCCATTGTTTGTCTCCTTTTCAATTAAATTGTACCGTTTCATACATTGTTCTTTACTGTTTACATAACATTCTCTTTGGGTGTAGGGACAAATATAATTGAACTTAGGTTCAACCACTACAACGCAATCCTTATCTTCTTTCTCATCTGTGCCGAACTTATCATTTAGTTTGGTTCGAATATCAATCTGCATTTTGAGAGCGTCTTTCGCATCCAATTTCCCCTCTGCATGCGCTGTCTTGACATCACTTAGCAACTTAATAAGTTCTGCCTTATTTTCCTCAAAAGTAATGTCTTCTGCGAAATTTTCTACTTTAACAGGAGATTTTACTTCTTCTTTCTCATCTTTATTTAATGCTTTCAGATAAGTTTGTAGAAAGATTATCTTTTTGGAAGACATATATTCTTTCATGTCTTCTTCATCACTTTCATTGCCCCAAATCGCTTTGAATGCAATCTTATTATCATCAAAACTATTTAGAAGAAGAACATAAGAAATGTCCCGGACTGAAATGTTATGTTTCAGTTTCTTCCCTGCGTTGATTGTATCTTTAATGTCTTCTAAATTCATTTGTACCTCCTATGCCCAAAAACTTGGATTATATATATTGTCTCTTCTATGAGTAATAATACTTTTTTCCGGTTCATCAAACTTAGCTGTTTGAGTCAACTCTTCTCCATATTTATATTCTAACAATGGAAGCATCCGGTAAGCTATAGGGTCAAGTAAGTCCATAGAACGCCCTTTACCTAGCATCTGATTCATTTCCTTCTTACTTAAAAGACGGAACTTTCCACTGAACTGTTGTTTGAACCGGACAACGGAACATTCCTCGATAAACTCTGTCTGTATGCTAATCTCTTCTTTCATCTTGGAATGATAATAGCGTCTTGAAGCAACTTCATCATCCCACGACAACATACCTTCATTAATAAGAAATCTTAGACGGAGATAGCACTCATCTTTTAATAGATAAGCCGAACGAGCATACATTCCACAAGGAGCATTACTTGAAAGGAAAGGAAGAGCATCTGGTATATAGTCAGACATGTATCTGGCATTTGTTCCATCAAATATAATATGAGTGTTGGCTATATCCCATTTTTCTGCAAATGATAATAATCTTTCAGCATTCATTCGAGGTGTTGTCTTTCCCAAAATCATAACATCCAAGATATGTAGTCCATCCCATGCGATTGCTACCAGATTGTCTGTTCCATAATCCGCTAAGTCGGCTGTAATCCATCTGTCCCCATTTCTCTGTGGGTCAGTCATGAACGTCTCCCTTGCTACAGAAGATGGTATAGGAGCTTCTGAATCGTCGTCTTCGTCTACGTTCCAGTTACCTTCCAAAAGTATTTGACCACGCTTTCCACCAGATGCGGCAACGCTACCAATATAGTCTTTGTTATCTCCTAATGAAGCAACGTTTTCACTTATATTACCTAATATAAAACAGAAGGATTTAATCAAGTTCTCATAGGAAAACTTGACCACTCCTTTATTAACGGCTTTCAGTTTACGGTCTATGGATATCTTGCATTTCTGATATACCTCTTCTTTACTTTCTCCCCAAACAACAGTATCAACAGTTTCACCTTCAATGAAGAAATACAGCACCTTTCTATCCATGTCAGGACGGATAAAGCCATCATATCCAATATAAGGTTTAAGGAATGTCCGAAGCCAGTGAGACTTCTTGGGATTGGTTGTGCCACGTATCTTTGAACCGATACCAGCCGAACCACGGTTACGGGTAATAATTGTATTGAATGTAGACCACTCATAGGATGTTAACTCATCCATATATACCATATCATACTGCCATCCTTTGACACGTTCCATCAACTTCTTAGGATTTTCATCAGCAATATGTGTAATGTCTACAAAAGCACCAGAAGGGAAAGTTATACGAGGACTATCTGTTTCCTTGGATTTAACGCTATCACCATAAACGTTTTTAAATTCATCTACCATACCACCACCAGCTTTGGTGTCTTGTAGATTTCTACGAGTGAAAACAGCACGGAAACGAGGTATCTTAGACCATTCAGCTACAGACAAAATAGCACCGAAGCTCTTACCGCAGTTCAATACGCCTCCAAAGAAGCAAACATCTACGTTTGATCTAACAAATGCTTCTTGACCACCAGCTTGGGGTCTAAACACTTTCGCTTTATTTTTTACTTCCTCCTTCTCCATATCTTTATAACCACAAAAATAGCGTTCTTTATGTTTGAAAAAATTCTCAAATATAAGTAATCTTATCAGATATGATAACATTTTGGGAATATTCTCATCTCTAACTTGTTAGTAATGCTTTATTTTGTGTGTGAATTATTAACTAATTGGGAGAAACTATGAAGTTTACGAAACAAGAAGCCTTTGAAAAACTCAAAGGTGAACTGACCAAAGGCGGGAAAACCCTGCGTTTGACAGAAAGAAGCATTAACACCACATTAGACACCCTAATGCCGTTACTTGCAAACGATGAAACTGAGTTGGATGTTTTCTTCAAAGCCGCTTTGCCTATTGTAAGTACGCAAAACGCCAATGTTGAAAAAGATAACGCAGATTTCGTAAAAATGTATAAGGAAAAGAATCCTCTAAATCCTAATCCCGACCCTGACCCAAATCCTGACCCGGATAAGAACAAGAAAGACCCTATTCAGGAACGGTTGGAACGGTTGGAAGCGCAGCTTGCTGAAAAGGAAAGAAAGGAGAAAATCGGCTCTTTGAGAAGTACACTTTTGTCGAAATTGGGAGAAAAGGGAGTTGACAAAGAATGGGCAAACGAGTTCATTTCTGAAATCAACATTACCGAAGATTTCGATGTAGACAAGAAGACTGAATCTTATTTAAAGATTTACAACAAATCGAAGGCTGAGATTCCTTCTATCATTACTCCCAAAACCCCAAAGGGAGAACCCATCTTGGATGAGAAGGAACTTTGGAGCGACTTGAAACCTAAAAAAGAATAATAAAATGAACGAAAACGATTTTAACGATTTCATGTATGGTGGCGTATTCTTAGGTACGGCACTTGTACAGAAAAGAGGAAGCATCGGGGGAACTCGATACGTCTTCGTAAAATTGCAGGGCATAAAGAACCAGTTCGTTTTCCCGACTACCGGTGGTGTAGTTCAGAATCCCTTTCAGGGAAGGGGAAAGATGTTCGCTGGTGACTTGGTAGAATATAGATACAATGGCGGTACTACAAATGATAGCGACAATGCTGTTGTAATTCTGATGAAGACTTTTGAAGTAGCAAAGGTTGTGGAAGCCGCAGGAACAGAAGTTCTGATTGCTCGTACTGGTTACAGACACATACCGGAAGTTGGAAACACCTTGATGAAAGCACCGGACACTCTGGATGGTACAGGTACTTCCGCTATGGTTACTGCTGTAGAGGCAACAACTGATGCTGGCTCAGATGTATGGAAACTTACATTAAGTGCTGCTATCGGTGCATTGGCTGTAGGTGATGTATTGGTAGAAGGAACAAAAGCTGGTGCTAGCGATAAGATGTTGGTTCAGAACCCCAATGCTATGCTTCCTTGCGACTATGATTTCTCTTACATTCCCGCAAAGAATGAAAACGATTGGGACGGAGCAATATATATGCTAACTCCGACTTTGGGAGGGACAGCATACATCCACCGAATGTCTCCAATGCCTCCGGCTGTATTGAAAGAAAGAAATGTTTCCTTAGTAAAAGGATGGTTCACGCTTCGTGCTAATTAAAGAAAGGAGTATATAGAATGGCAAAATTTGACTTTAATAATAGTAGATATGCTGCTCTCTTTAACAGTAGAGAGGGCATAAACTTTTTGCAGAGTTTCATTGATAACTCTGAAATGCTCCGTATAAATTATGGATGGTGGAGAACTCAGTATTCGATTGCTGACACCAAGACTCCGAAGAATGCTAAAGGAGATGCAACGTTTACCGTTTCTACCAAGAAATCAACTTCTGCACCTTTGATGGATATGCGAGCACCGTATGGTGATTCTATCCCTCTGGATAAGGAAGGTTTCGCTTTCTATTCTGCAAGTATTCCTGACTTTATCACCCCGGGTCTCGTTGAGACAGCAATGGAGCGTCAGTATAAAGAGGAATATTTCGCTCAATTCGGAAACGATGCGAAGATTCTGCAAGCATGGGCGGAAGAGGCTCAATTGCTGATTGACAGTAAAGACCAAACCCTGAACTATCTCGGTGCTCAACTGCAATCTACCGGTAAGACTATCTGTGACTTTGGTCGTGGTATCAGAGGTAGAATCCAGAAAGCCGAAATTCCGGCAGAGAACTTCGTAAAAGCTGGTGAAAAAACTTGGACTGACCCGACTTGTAAGTTGCTCACCCAAATGGTAGAGATTGAATACAATTTCCGTGAACGTACCAATTACCAAGGTGCAATGAAGTGGATGGTCACTTACGATATGTTCCAGAAAGTAATTCTGCAAAATGCAGAAGTTCGTGAATGGATTCAGTACTATCGTGACCTGAATACCAATAGCCCAACGGCTTCTCCTGAAATCAAGATTATCCCCGAAGAACTTTTCCGTAACGCAACGGCAAGCATCCCGGGTCTTTCTCCAATCGAAATCGTCGTAGAGAAAGAAAAGAACTTGGAATGGGACAAGACCACAATGGTAAACGGTTGGAAAGAAGGTATCGCTGTTCTCCGTCCGGTTGGTTATGCTGGTGATATCCAGTACACTGACATCTTGGATGAAAACTTGTTCCCGAAATTTGGTGTAGACGAAATCAAGATGGTATTCGCTTCTTTGGATGGCGGTATCGCTCGCTTGGTAAACTCTACTGTGCCGAATGGACGTTTGAAAGAATGGCATACGGACTTGATGATGTCTGCCATCCCGTCATTGACTGAGTTCCCTTGGCATATCATTGTAGATACTACAAAGACTAATTGATATGATACAATTTGATATTATAGATTATCTTTCTGGGTTGACCGCCTTTGTCTTCGATAAGGCGGTCTTAACCCGTATCGCAATGGAACGTGATGTAGCCGACATAACAGATTATAAAGAACTTACTCAGCAACAGAAAGACTTATGTCTCGCTGATTTGTTGTTTGTAATCTATACTGCTCCAAACTATACCGCTAACATGACTAATCAACATGGGCAATTTATACAGACCATCGGTAGTCAACGATACGACACCAAGAAAGAAGTCTATAATGTCATGATTGGGTTATATCAAAAGTGGGACGACCCCAAAATAGAGGAAATTCCAAGCGAAGGTTTACAATGGATTAACGAGAACGACTGATGTACATAGAGAGAAACCGCATACAAGAATATCCGTTTGATGGTGTGTTTTATCACATTGGAATTGATGAAAGTAAAAAATTGGATGAACAAGTAGAAGAAGAAATAATCGACTTGGAAACCAAATGTGACATACAAGAATCATCAAAAACAGATACAAGTGGAGCTATTAACGCTTCATTCAATATCTATTTCCCTTTTGATACTACTGTAGGCATTAACATTAAACGTGGTTATCTTTTTAGAGGTTCTATGTATGGAATGGAAGTCAATGGGACTATCATTGGACTTTTCCCCACTCAGATGGGTGGATGTGTGGCTTATATTACTGATAGGACAACGTGAGTATAAAGGATGGATATATAAAAGACCTAGCCAATAAGCTAGCAAGGGATGGTCGGAAACTTATTGAGACAGCCTATCTAAAGGCAGATTTCGGTAAGGATAAGACACAGAACCTACATGATAGCTATGGAAGCGCAGTCTATTATAATTATAAGATTTATCCGAATACCAAAAGTTTCTTTACGCCTATGTCTTCTACTAAGAAAAAAGACCCCAACACAGGGGAGAAAATCAGCGGAAGAGAGGCTATAGAAGATTTCTTTGCAACATTTAAACCTTCTTCGGATGGTATGCAATTGGTTGTCGTTGTCGCCATGTTTTATGGTGGAATATTGGAAGCCGGACAATATCCGTTGAAAAGGAAATACAATGTAATTTTTATGATAGGAGACGATATCCGAGCACTGGCTGCGAAGATAAAAGAAGCAAGTGTATATAAAATACAAGATGGAAGGGTAGCTGCATTATGAGAGATGATAATTTGTTGAACATATCTGCGATTGAAACCTATTTCAATGAAATATTGGATGGGGATTTATCTGAAAATGTATATCCATCTACTCTACCAAGTACTATTCCCGATAGCTGGAAGGACATGGTAGTAATATCTTGTGATACAAGTTTGACTGATTATAACGCTTATGCTTCCGGTGGAGTGAATATCTATCTTTACGCCAAACCTCTTAGCAACGGCAAAAAAAATGTAGCTGTCATGTCTAAGATGGAAAAGCGTTTGAATGAGATAATCAAAGAACAGGTATCATCCAATTCTCGTTATCGTATTCACCGTTCAGAAAACCGGGAAGACTACGACGCAGTTCGTAACCTTCACGTAAATATAGTAAGAATCTGGGTATTAATTATTTAATTTATAAACTATGGCAACAACAAATTTAGGAGATACCGCTTTGATTTTAGGCGGTGTGCAACAAATCCTCATCACTCCGTACACTGCTGCTGGTGCATTAGGTACAGAAACCTATTCTCTTGACCAAATCGTAGCGGATTCAACTTCCATTACTCAGGAAGACAATACGACCAATGCGATTGATTCAGAGACCAAAGACGAACCAATCTATGAAAATATTACATTGGGACGTTACACCGTGACCATGAACTCTGGTGATATCCAATCTGACCTTTTGACTAAGATTATGGGATTTACCATTTCTGGTGGTAATATCTGTGCTCCCAATACCTATAAACCAGTATGGGCAAAAATTGAAGCAGCGTTTAACGATGGTACTTTGGTTTGTCCCAAAGTGAAAATTTCCGGTCGTATTGAAGCAGCCAGCTTGAAGACAGGTATTGTTCAGGGTATTATTTCCGGTACTTGTTACGCTGGTAAGGTAGGTTCGGGAGCCGATGCTCCATTGACTCCGTTCTATATCATTCCGAAAGCATCGGGGGGAGCTTGACGAAATTAGCAACGCCAACTAATTTCGTCGTTTCTAGTAGACTTGAAACATCCGTTAAAGTTGGCTGGAAGAATGTAACCGGTAATAATGGATATAGTATTCGTAAAGGTACAACAGGAGCTTGGACTTCGATTGCTAAAGATACTGTGACTTATACCGGTTCTTCTCTGAAAGCTGCGGATACATTCACTTACTACTTAAAGGCGGTTGGAGACAATCTTACAACAAGTGACAGCGACCCTGTTACTCTTGTAGTACCTGCGTTTTCAAGTTCAATATAAACAAGGGAGGGAGGAAACTCCCTCCTTTTTATTTTTAAGTCATGGAAGAAAAGAAATACAAATCAGCCGATGAGCCTGTGAGCGATGAAGCAATGGAAAGACTCGCTCAGATAATGAACGATTCACCTTCTTTAGTGAAGTTAAAAGATACTGAATGGGAAATCCGGTCTCTGAAACCGGGAACGATGTGGATGATTGCAGAAGAGGCAACTAAGATAAGTAAAGTGGAGAATGCTTCTTTTGGAGATGTCTTAAAAGAAATGACTACTAATTTCCCTTCGGTTTGTAGAATACTAACCTTAGCTTTAATCAATGACAAGAAGCGGATAGATACTGATTATCAAAAAGTTTACGATACGATACTTTGGGAGACGGAAGTCAAAGATTGGGCAAATCTTCTTTTTGAGGTTCTTAATTTAATTGGGATTGAGCCTTTTTTTCAGATTACCGGACTAACGCAGACTTTCAAGCAGATAGCCTTGGAGAGAAAGACGAAGATAACCGAACGGAACTCGTAATAGCCCGGACGAGTTATGGTGAAATGTTTGATTTCTTAAAAGCATTTCCCTCCGTTACAATGGAACAATATATGTGGCAAATGACAATCGCTCAAATTGGTATAGCCAAAAACGATTCCACACATATTGTATATCTTCCAGATAATGAAGATGCTAAATTCCATAAGAAGAAAAAGATTAATGTAACAAGTATCTCTCAATTAGCAAATGATTTTGGGATACCTGTAATAAAAGCAGAATAAGAATTATGGCAGCAGATGGATATGTATTGAATATTCCTAAATCGGTATTAGATCAATTAGATAGTGCCGATGAGAAGATAGAGCAAATTGCTAAAACTAGTCAAGAGACGCAGCGTGTAGTAACACAAGCCTTTACCGACATGGCAAATGGGATAAACCCATTTATCAATAAGGCAAAAGAAGCATCTAAAGGGCTAAAGTCTATTGCTTCTAAAGAGAGTAGTACAGAAGCCGGAAAATTGGCTAACAATATTGCCAAAATATCAGAACAAGTAAATAAAATATCTTCTTCTCCTATAGATGGGCTGAATAAAAAAATAGAATCTCTTAGAAGTCTATTATCAAATTCATCTGCCGTCATACAGAATATAGATAATCAAACCAAATCTTTAATCAGTGGAGAAATTTCCTATTTAGAACAAGAAAAGAGAAGTATATCTTCTACAAATTCATCATGGAATGAATATCTGGATACATTAAACCAAACATCATTAACAGCTCAAAGACAGAAAGAAGCAATGGAACAACTCAATGCTTCTTTCCGTTCTGGAAATTCTGAATTACAAAAAAGAGCAAAAGCTACTGATGAATATCGTGCTTCTGTTGAAGCTGCCTATGCTGCCGACCAAAAGAGAATTGATAAAACAAATTATCAAAAAGAAATACAAGCTGAGAAAGAGAAACAAAAAGCTATCCGGCAAACAGAAGCAGAAAAAAAACGTGCTGATAGAAGTGCTGCTCAATCGGCAAAGATAGCTGAGAAAGCAGAAGAATCTTATCGTAGAGCTTTAGAAAGACCGGAGCAAACTATCACTCAGAGAATAAATAAAATATCTCGATTACGTCAAGCACAAGAGCGACTAACTGCTACAGGTAGAGATTATACTGCTCAAATAATTCACATTGTTTCTGAAACGAACCGTTTACAGATTGCTAATACACAAGCTGCACAGAAAACCGGAGAACTTAGGAAACAACAATCGAGAATATTGGATACATCCGCTCAATTGCAACGTCAGTTAACATTGTTATTCTCCGTATCCGCCATTGAAGGATATATCGGTAAAATGGTTAAAGTTCGTGGAGAATTTGAAATTCAACAGCGGGCTTTACAAGCCATATTACAGAATAAGGATGAAGCCGATGCTTTGTTTGAGAAGACGGTACAATTGGCTATTAAATCTCCCTATACTATTAAGGAATTAATATCCTACACAAAACAGTTAGCTGCTTATCGTATTGAAACTGAAAAGTTATACGATACAACTAAGATGTTGGCAGATATTTCCAGTGGTCTAGGTGTGGATATGCAGCGTTTAATTCTTGCCTTTGGGCAGGTTAAAGCAGCTAATTATCTCCGTGGACAGGAACTCAGACAATTTTCGGAAGCCGGAGTTAATATTTTGGGAGAACTGGCTGATTACTTTACTCAGTTGGAAGGTAGAATGGTATCAGTGGGTGAAGTATTTGAGATGGTATCTAAACGTATGGTATCTTTCGGAGACGTTGAAAAAATATTTCAGAAGTTAACATCCGCTGGTGGTATTTTCTATAATATGCAGGAAATACAAGCTGAGACTTTACAGGGACAATTAGCGAACTTAGAGGATAGCTTCGATGTAATGTTTAACCAAATTGGCAAAGCAAATGATGGAGTACTCAAAGGAATGGTATCTGCTTTACGTTCTGTTGTAGAGAATTGGGAGATTTTTGCAGTTGCTTTAAAAACAGTTGCTAGCGTTACAGCTATTTATATAATAAAAACTGGATATGCAGTTCTTGCTACTAAGTCCTTAACTGCGGCTACTATTGAAGCGACTATCGCACAAGGTGGGCTTGCATCAGCAATGGCAAAGACTGTCCTATGGATGAATAAAGCGGGTGCATGGTTAAAGGCTAATCCGTGGGTATTACTTGCTACTGTAGTATTATCTGCCGGATATGCTTTTTTAGAAATGTCAAAGAAGACCAAAGAAGCGAAAGCTAAATTTGACTTATTGACAAACTCTATTGACACCCAAATAAATAAATTTAATTTACTTGTAGATAAAATAAAAAAACAAGAGCAAGCATATAAAGATTCCACAGTAGAGTTAGGAAAATACACAACAGGAACAAAAGAATATGCCGATGCCGAAGAAGAAAGCAATAAGCGTAGAAAAGAATTGAGTGCTTCTTTAGCAGTTCTACAAGCTCAGTATCCAGACGTCTACAAAAAGCTGAAAGACCAAAAGAATATCACTGGTGATTTAACTATAGCGCAGCAAAAATATAATAAAGAACTCCGTCAGACGCAAGTTCTAAATGATTTAATGAAGGAAGACGGTACTAACTTTGCTCGTGACACACAGAAGTTTTCGGAAAGTATAGAAGAAAATAAAAAGGCTGTAGAAAAGCTGGGAGTTGCCTATGATTCCGCTGCTTCTAAAATAGTCCGATTAATGCAGCAAGGAAAGACTAATTCAACTTTTGATGAATGGTTTAGACAGATAGATGAAGGAGCATTTACTACTACTGAAAAGGTTGATAAATTGATGAAGCTACTTCGTAGTGGATTAATTGGTGAAGGAAAAGTAGATGTAACTCATATTATAGCACCATTGAAACAAGTGCAGCATGAGGCTACTCTAACTTCTATAACCTTTAGGGGTGCTACCGATTTGATTGAAAAGCAATATCAAATTTTGGAAGATAAGGCATTACTAGCAGCCAGAATTACAAAAGAAGAATTTCAAAAGTTAGATGCCGAAGAGAAACAAACCTATATAAATACAATTAGAAACTTTGTAAATTCCGCAGCCGGGAATGAAGATAAAGCTACGCAAACATTCATTAAACATAGAATGCAAACTCGGCTTGGAATTAATATAGATTTTAATAAAAAACAGGTTCAGAAAGAATTATCTGATTTGCAACAAATCATTTATGATAAAATAAATGAGATTAATCGTAATACTAAAAAATTAAAAACTAACATCAAGCTCATTCAAGTAGAGGAAACGCCTGATACCTATTTTAAAAATCTTCTCAACAGAATTAAAGAATTAAGGGAAGAAGAAAATAGGGCTAAATTGGCTACTGCCCAATTGAATGATGAAATGAGCAATGACCAGTTAGCAGCTTTATATAAGAAACGTGCTGATGAATTGGAAGCCTTTGCAAAGAGTTATGGGTATTATACCAAATCACAGCAAAAAGGAGAAGAAAGCGCTTATGAAAAACGATTGAAAGCCCAACTCGATTTGCTAAAACGCCTGCAATCCGAATATGAAAAGTTGAGGAAAACCCAAGGTGCTGCCGATGCAAAAAACATTTTGACTAAGGAGTTTGGAAATGCTTATCAAAATTTGTTCGGTAAACCTCTTGAATTAGACTTCGACAAGGCTTCTATTGCTGCCGAGATGGAGAGCATTGCTGAAACTATTGGTGGAAAAGCCGGAGAAGAATTAAGACGTGCATGGGCTGCTGCTGCCGCACAATTAAGGTCAGAAGTATCCATATCTGTTTCGGAGCAAAACATAGCTGATTTTGAAAGAAAGATTGAGAATATGTTCTCCGGATATGAACTATCCATAGACCTCAAAACACAAGGTTTGGATAATGACTTGATAAAGCAACTATTCCATGTGGATGTTTCTAGCTTAAATGATATCCGTAAAGCATTGGAAGAGGCTTATCCTGACTTGTCAAAATTGGGACAACAGCAATTGGATTCTTATTATAAGTTATCCAAGATGATAACTGCTGCTGAAAATAAAGAGTTAGATGTCCGGTTGAAGGATTATGCTAAATATCTGAAAAAAGCATCTTCGGAGAGAATACGTATCCGGCTGGAAGAACAGGCTAAATTGGCAAATATACCATCAGAGTTTACTCCTGACCAGAAAGAGGAAATTACTAAAAATATAAAGAAAGAAACAAAGCAAAAACTAGATAAGCAAGCCTTTGATGAGTTTAAGGAAAGTGATATGTATATATCCATGTTTGAAGATTTGGATAAAGTATCTACCAGAGTACTTGAACAGATGAAAGCTAAACTCGCATCTCTTAGAGAATCATTAGGTGATTTGCCGCCTAATCAACTCAAAGAGATTGTCAACCAAATGAACAAGATAGATGAACAGATTCAATCCAGAAATCCGTTTAAGGACTTGTTGCCCAACATCAAAGGATATATCCACTATTTAAGAGAAAAGAAAGATTTAGAGTCTCAATATGTAGACGCTTCTAAAAATATTGACCAGTTAGAAGAACAGAAAAAAATATTAGAAGATATTATTGCTTTATCTGAAAAAGAATATACTGACGCTGTTAATAAAAAAGGAGTCAATTCAAAGGAAGCAAATATTAAGAAGATAACTTTAAACACTGATAAAGCACGTCTGAAAGTTTTAAATAAGGAGTTAAGCGTAGAAAAGAACGCCCAAGTCACTGCTAAAAATGGATTAGATGATGGAGAAAAGAAAGGAGAACTGTTAAAGAAAGCAGCGGCATATGCTTCTAAGATTGCATCGGAGACAGCCGGACTAACAGATGCAATGAATAATTCCTTGGGAAATCTTTCTGCCGGAGCTAAAGATGCACTTAGTTCTACTTCTGAAATACTTGGAGGTGTAAGCAATATCGCTGCTGGTTTGGCACAGGGGCCTATGGGATATTTACAGGCTGCTGCTGGTGTCTTTGAAACAGTTGGAGCTATATTTGCCATCGGAGATAAGAAAAGAGAAAGGGCAATTCAATCTGAAACAAAGAAGGTAAAGCAATTACAAACGGCATACGAGGACTTGACTCGTGCCATTGAAAACGGGTTATCTATAGATGCCTATGCTAAAAGTTCAGAACGAATTGAACTTTTACAAAAACAGATTGATAGCTACTATCGAATGATAGAGGCTGAACAAGGAAAGAAAAAGCCGGACGACGACCGTATAGATGAATGGAGAGAAGCAATCCATGATTTAGAGAATGATATAGAAGACTTGTTTACAGAAATGAAAGAGAACTTAGTCGGCTCTTTCAAAGACTTGGCTTCTACATTAGGAGATGCTTTATTCGATGCTTTTGCAGAAGGGACAGATGCAGCTACAGCATGGGGAAATTCAGTCCATGATATTGTTTCAAATATTCTAAAGCAATTGGTTATACAGAAATTTATTGAACCAAAATTGCAAGAATGGGTAGATGATTATTGGAGTGCTTTAACTCCTAAAGCTGCTGCTGCCGAAGATGCTTTTAAAAGATATCAAAACGCACAAGAAAAAATAAGAAAATGGGATGAAGCGTGGGGAGATTCTGCCGAATATGCTGCAAAAATAGCTGGATTTGATTATGCTGGTGAAAAGAAGAAAATGGAAGCTGCTTATAATGAATATATTAAAGCATATGAAGCAGCGGCAGGCGAAGTTCCCAATTTAGATGAAGATACGACTAAGAATTTTGCGAATCAATTGGATAATATATTCAATGATATAGACAAGCGGATTCCTGAATGGTTGAAAGATTGGCTTTTCAAACAAGATGCTTCTGGATTATCCGGTTTGCAAGAAGGTATCAAATCTATTACCGAAGATACCGCACAAGCATTGGAAGCCCTATTGAACAGTATGCGCTTCTATGTTGCTGATACGAATTTGGAAATAAAGAACATTCGGGCTTTACTCAGCAATGATGTAGAAAGCAACCCCTTATTAGCTGAGATGAGAATACAAACTCAATTGATAAGGAGTATCAATACAATGTTCAGTAGCCTGCTTTATGCCGGACATCCAAAAGGTTCTTATGGCTTGAAGGTTTGGATTAATTGATATTTCTTTTTTCTTCCATGTTTTCTAAGAACCTCTCTATATCTTCGGGTATGAGGGGTTCTACTTTTTTATATAAGTCAGCATAGATTGCTTTATAGTAAGGCTGATTTTTAATTCCTTGTTTTATTTTTGATATCCCCCGGAATACATTTCTCGGCTCTCTAAAATATATATTAGATAACTTTTTTGCCGATAGTCTCATTTCATAATGTAAGATATACCATAAAAAGTATCTGGCGTTCGCTACCTTTTCGCTTATATTCCTACTTATGATTTCCTGCTCATTGATGTTAAAGTATTCACATATCACATCTGATATCTCATCTACTTTCTTTTGAAATTTATATGCCAATTCCATGTATGTAATGATTTTGACACAAATGTAGTATTATTATCAGTCCTATCAAAATAAATTCCAAAGTTTATTATAATCGACTTGTACTCAAACGATTATCTATATAGAAAAATTCGATAGTTTAATTCGGGTATATTCGTTTCTCTTAAGCGTGGTTCAACGTCGAACTACATTAAAAACGTATTTTTATGGAAAGCAAAACTGTAGTTTACACCCCGGAAGCTGGGGGTTGTGGATGTGGTTCAGGCATGTTAGGAATGCTTGCTCCGCTGTTGCAGAAGAATGGCTTAGACCCCAATCTTTTGCTGGCTATGAATAACAAAGGAAACAACGGATTCGGTGGTGACGGTAGTTGGTTCATGTGGATTATCTTCTTGTTCTTCCTGTTCCCATTGATGGGACGTGGTGGCTGGGGTAACGGCTTTGGTGGCAATGATGGTGGTGTACCTGCTAACGCTGGTCTCGCTGGTCTTATCAACAATGACAACGGTCGTGAACTCTTGATGCAAGCAATCACCGGAAACGGACAGGCTATCAACAGCTTGGCTACAAACTTGAACTGCTCTGTAGGTCAGATTCAACAGGCTATCAATGGCGTAAGCTCCAAGGTATCCGAAGTTGGCTGTCAGGTAGGTATGAGTTCTCAGCAAATCATCAACGCCATCCAGTCTGGAAACTGCCAGATTGCAAACCAGATGGCTCAATGCTGCTGCGATGTAAAGACTGCTATTCAACAGCAAGGTTATGAGAACCAGTTGGCTACTCTGAACCAGACTAACACTCTGACTAGCAACGCTAACACTCAGTTCAACATTATCGGTGCTAAGATTGATGCCCAAACTCAAATTATCAACGATAAGTTCTGTCAACTTGAAATGCGTGAAATGCAGCGTGAAATTCAGCAGTTGCGTGATGAAAAACAAGGTTATCAGATGTCTGCTTTGACACAGCAACAGACACAAAATCTTGTTAATCAGCTTCGTCCGTGCCCTGTTCCTGCCTATTTGACCTGCAACCCGTTTGGTTGCCAAGGCGGCTTGAATGACGGCTACAATTATGGCTATGGTTATCCTTACGGTAACGGCTGTAACAATGGTTGCGGCTGCTAATCATCAGTAAAAAGACTTTGACTTATTGATAGTGTTTATATTGTCAATAAGTCAGCCTTTTTAGAGTAAATAACTTTAAAAATTATAATTATGAATCCTTATTTTTTACCTTATGCTCAATGGAGCAATCAGATGCTTTCTAGGAGATTTCCTGTTAGGAGATTGAATGGCTCGGGCATTCCCGAATTGCGTACCATTGCAGTAACGACTACGGGTAGTGTAGTTACATATTCACTCTGTCCGTGGCGATTCAGACAATTATGTAATGAAGGGCTAATGTTGTTGCGTATTTCGCAAATACCTTCAAGTGGTGCAGGTTCAGCAGCATTTACAGTTTCTTTGCAAACCTCTGCTAATCCACCGGCAGGCTCTACGGGTACTCCTCTTGTTAATGGTCTTGGTGCTCCAATGACCTCTAATAGAGTCGTGAATGGTAACTATTTGCTTGTTTATTACAACAAGTGTGATGGAATTTTCCAAGTAGTTAACTTTTTCCCGTCAACTACAACAGTATCAGCTTCGGCAGCAGAAGCTAAGTCAAACAAATAAAACGTTAAGAATATGTTTGGTGCATTGAAACAAGGAAGTGTATGTTATATCCTTATAAAAGGAGAAAAACCAGTACTAAAAATAGGTCAGGTAGAATATGTGAGCAATCCAGTTCCGAAGTATCCGACCTTCAATCCCTCATTACCTTTTGGTTCACAACAGGAAACTGTGATTGATGCCAAGATTAAATACGGTGAAGAAGTGATGGAATTTCAGAAGATACCGACCAACATGGAAGTATTTTCTTATCCGAATGCTATTCTCTCAGACAAGAAAGAAGCAATTCTTTCTGAGGTTGAGAACATGATTCAAACGAGTCAGCAAATTGTCAGCAGTGTAGATTATCATAAATCAATAATTGAAAACTGCGATGAAATACTGAAACAGTTGAATCCTCAATTTGCCAAGGACAAACAGCAGGAAGAAAAGATAGGCTCTCTAGAAACAGAGGTTAAATCTTTAAAGGGAGACCTCTTTGATATAAAGAATGACCTCAAATCCTTGCTTTCAGAACTGAACGGTTCTAACAAACAAAAAACAAACTCTAAAACCTAATTAATATGGGAATGATTGAAATTAACCACAAGGGTCACGAAAGAGGTCTCGGTCGTGCCGTTGGAGACTTTAAAGAAAGTCTGGAATGTTTAGCAGAAGATTTTGAAGCTCTTCTGGATGAGTTCGAGAACATGGGTGAAAGAGGTGATAGCGATTGGAGTCGTAAAGACTATGATCGGAACTATGACCGTGATTACGACCGTGATTATGACGAACGCATGGGTGAACGTAGAGGAAGACGTCGTCGTCGTCGCTAATATCAATTGTGGGTGTTTCCTTAGTGCTATCAAGTCACCAAGGAAACACTTGCTTAATATACTATAATATGGACAGAAATATGAGTTTTGATGTATTCGACAGAATACCGGAGAAGATGAGAGCTTACCTCTCTAACTATGGATTCAACTTCTCTAAGAAGATGTGCGATTGGGCTGTTTCTATGATGGAGACAAAGGAAGGTAAGATTACTCCCATCCCTAAAGAAAAGGTTGACGAACTTCTCAAAAAGTACAGTATTACGCTAAAGAATGATAACGGTTATAACGCTGTCTACGTAGCAAACATGTGTAAAGCGGATTACTTCGGGTCTTCCATACCGAATGAACAATACCTTGCTATGTTTGTGAGAGACTTTATAGACGACCCGGATGGCGGCTCTGAGAAGGCGTTTCGGCATTTCTTTGCGGACTGTATGGGGAAGGGTATCGTAATCAATTGGGATGATATGCTCTAACAGTGATACGACAGCAGTTCTACATACCAAAGATAGGCTGGAAGGTGTATATATACTATTCCGTAGACTGTTACGATACTGATGAAATAGTCCATAAAATGAGAAGGTTCGGAGCGAGTAAAGAGTTCCTGTTAACCGCAGAAGAAAATATGCGTTCTTGTCGTTTGGATACAGGTATTACTTACTCCAACTTTCTCTATAGAATAACAATCATGGCGATTGGACGTGCTTCATCAGAAAGGGAATTTTTTAATTCCTATATACACGAACAAAGACATCTACAGGATGATTTAGCCAATATGAACGGCATATCCTTAGACGGTGAAGAGATAGCATATCTCAGCGGAGAAATAGCTATGAAAGTCTTTGATTATATCAAATTATTCATTTGTGATTGCAATCACTATAAAAATAAGAAGTATGAAACTAAAGAAGGTAAAAAAGGCAATGGAAGGGGACATGCCCATTAACAGCATGTTTAATCTGATACCGGAGAAGAGAATGGCAGAATTTTAGAGGTTTGCTTCAATCTTTGGATTTACTGAGGAAAATATAAATACTATCTTAAAACGAGAGAAGCATGAAAATGAAAAAGGTAAAGTACACAGCTAAGAAATTAGCTATTATTCGGAAGAGATATGAATTGAATCGTGCAATTGACAGTATGATGAAAGATTTACCCAACCATGAGTTTGAAATGCTTCGGTTAGAGTTGATGGATGAATTAGATGAACTGCGTTCATTAGAGTGCTCTAAATAGGAAAAGGGATTCCGAAGAATCCCTTTCTTTTGTTTCACTACCAAATTACCTGTTTTTTAATATCAGTCGGATTGTAAGACACATGAACCCATGAAAAATTCTTCTCATTAATTAATTGTCGGAATGGAAGATTCAGTTGTTGAATCAGGTCGAAAAGTTTTTTATTTTCTTCCTTACTTCCGCCTGTAATATCAGCAGCCATTCCTTTCAAATGCTCTGAGTTGTGGACTCCGCCCAATATCTTATTCAAAGCCATACAACGATATCCACTATTTACTCTAATAGGCTTTCCATACGCCTCTCTTAGAGGGTCGAGAACATTTGTAATCAATGCTTCTAAGTTACGTTGATATTCCGGCTTACAAGAGTTATCCAACTTATGTGCTATTGCTGTATCAGAATGGCACAGTTCTTTAATTGTAAAATATTTGCCCATCTCCTATTTAATTACATCCGTATATTTTTTAATAAATTCTCTAAGTTCCTTTTCTAATTCTTTTTCCTCCATTTCTATATAGGCTTTTTCCATCCTATCTAATATATCTTGGCAGGAAATCCATTCACATTCAAGAGGCTTAACTTCTTTTTCCTCTTCCTCGTATGCCCAATCCAGAAGTTCTTCTGCTCTCTTTTTCAAAGTGTTTACAAGCTCTTCTGCTCTAACTACTTTGTTAGGATAAACAATACTGGCTAATTCCAATGCCTTTAATCTGTTCTGAGCTTTCAATTCTTTTTCCATGATTAAATAAGTTTATGGTAAATAAGATATCTAATGTTGTATGAAATTTCTTCTAACGCATCAGCCAACTTCTTATATTCTTCCGGGTTTTCCGCAAATTTATCTGAGGCAAGACCACTACGTTTCTCATCAAAGGAGGTATATAAAAAACCATCACCTTTTATATTTATCATGCTATTGTCTGCATCAATAAATGGTTCGGGTATATCTATCTCTATTTTCATGGTTATCTATTATCTCCATTGCCATTAATACAATGTCTCTCTTTCCGAGATTGTAACTTGTCAATATTCATTTAACAAATCTCTTCCAGAGAATAACCAAGGTCATGCGCCATCGTAGCGATATACCATTGAACATCTCCCAATTCTTTGGCTATTTCTAGCTTTATTTCTGATGAGAATACTCTGTTATTGTCTCTGATTACCTTTTTTACTTTATCCGAAACTTCTCCGGCTTCTCCGGTTAATCCTAATGCCGGATAAATGATTTTACAATCTTCTGGATAGATAGCTGTTTCCAGTGCTTTTTATTGATACTCGTTAATTTTCATTATACTATTTTGTTTGAGTTAAAATTCTATTAGTTAAATCGTCTATGTCGGCTTTGGTGATGTCGTTGGTCGCACCATTGCGCATCCATTCAGCCCACCAATCGGCAGTGACATTTGTTATAAATTCCAATACAAGCCTGTTCCCTTTAGCTTCGTCCGAATTATATTCTTCAATGAAGTTAACTATCTTTTTTAGCAAATCGTTATTCTCTCTTGCTAAACGGAGCAATTCTTGTATGTCCTCATCGTTCACCATTTGAAAAATTATTCTGTTCTATTTTATCAATGCAATCATCTTTTAGAATCCGGCTCTTGAAGATATAGTTTGAATAAATGGCAAACCGGATGCTAATAGGTCTCTTATTCTGTAAATAGACAATGCTCCACAACTTTGCCAAACTTTTCATTTGGTCTTGAAGACATTTGAGACCTTCATCGTCTATTGCAGAATAATCTACTTTTTCAATGATAGACGGATATTCCTTATCTTTGAGGCTTATAGCCTCTCCCTCTAACGTGTAAATTCTTTCGATATTCATTTCTTGTTTTCTTTATACTGTTCAAGCGTTATATCCATACCTCTTTTCAGCCCTTTAGAATACGCATCTAAGCGTTCTCCCCAATCCCACAATCCCCATGCAGCAAAAAACAGAATAAGAGCGACTACTCTGTGCCACATCGGTAATCTGATGCAAAAGAGATTAGTATTAATCTCAATATGACCGATAAATCCGGCAACGATAATGAGAGCGATTACAAATATAATGATATCTTTCATTTATTTATTGACAAGTCTTTTATAATTGATTCTACATTAAGCATTTCTTTAACTTTTTCAATATCCTTATCCCATATTGAGATACTACCCGGAGCAACTACATGCAATCTTCCTTCCCAAAAGAGATTGTCCGAATTGTCTTTTTTAAAATATACTCTGTTGATTCTTTCAACAAATCGTCTATCGCTCCATTCCCTGTAAAGTTTAAATAAATTCTTCATATTAGATAATTTATTTAGTTAAAAACCGCCCTATTCTCACGAACCAGACGATTGCAAATTTATGACAAACGTAATAATTATTCCATGAAATTAGACATATAATCTTCTTCGGACATCTCAAAAAATCCGGTACAGATTACCCGTCCATCTTCAATTCCATCAGCTTCTTTTATTCTTTTTTCTATTTTTGCAATGTTTAAGCAACCTTCAACTGTGAGTATCGCTCTTCCATCTTGCCGCCCTTTATCTTTTGAAGTAAGTACAAAAGGACACATGAAATATCTTATCTTTCCCATGATTATAAGTTTTTTCTCCGAGCGTACTCGGCAAGTAATACTGAGTCAACCAGATTATCATCATAAGATTTACATTTTTCAGTCCGTTTAAAATCCATATAAGGGAATAAACGTCTGGCAGCATTGTAGCTGGTCTCTTTTGTATTTACGTCCTTACGCATAACTTCCTTACCTTTAATCGTAACTTTTTTATAGGTAACAACCATATCTTTGTTTTCCCATATTTCTTTCTGCCATGTTTTAGGCGGAATTAAATGAAACGGGATTTTATTCGCTATGAGTATTCCTTGTAGTGTCCCATACGTTTCACCAAAAGAGAAAGTTGCCTTTGCACTACTTCCAAATATTGCATGAATATCCTCCATTACACAGACTATATCATCTTTCATGGAAAAAACATCAGATATGGTGTACATATCATTATCCTTTATACTTATATGAGACCAGTTTCCATCTCTTAAAATGGATATGAATCCAAGTTTACCGGGGTCTATCCCAACATATGTTTTACTCATCGTCTTTTCTTTCTTTTTTCCACAATCATCCATAAGAGGGTTGTGGGTATTATGTCTTTTTTATATCCTTGTTTTACCAAAATCCATGTTCTCTGCTAATTCTAGCTGAGTAACCGGAAAGTAGTAACAAACCGGATTTTTATCTTTAGCCTCTATCGTACAATCGTATATGGATTGAAGATAGTCGTTAAATTTCCACTTGTAGGTCATTTATTTTTTCCTCCATTCTTTTACAATTCCTTCTATCCCCGAAAATATTATCCAAAGGAATATCAAGAAACAGATGAATGTCTCAAAGTCTTTGCTTATAAATCTCACGAACTCCATCATCTAAAAGTCTTCCAAATTAAGTTTGATTTTCATTCCTGAATCGGCAATATAAGGTTCAATTCCGGTAGCTATTTTCACCATTTCTCTAAAGCGTTTTTCGTCGCTATTCCCATCGCTGAGGTGCAACAGTACTACCGTTTGGAGTTTTGCGCTAAAATGCCGCTTTATAATGTTCACCGACTGTTCTATAGAGAGGTGATTCCCACTGGCAGAAGCCGACCATTCATCTCTTGCGGCTCTATCCAGAATGATGTCTTCCATATAGTTTGCTTCACACAGAAGATGATTCACTCCATTTACCTTCCAAGGAAAGTCTGCACAGTCAGTAATGAACAAAACTCTACTGGTGTCCGGACAATCAATCACAAACGAATAGCAAGGTACATTATGCTTTACTTCGATAGCTTGAATCTTAAATCCACCCATTACCAGTTTCTTTTTAGGGTTTAATCCGTTCAATCCGATAAAGCCGGATGCTTCCACTGCTGCCGGATGGGTGTAAACCGGAAATCCCATCTTTACAAATTCATGTGCACTCTTAGAGTGGTCAAAGATGCTGGTGACTGAAAATCACCCCTCGTACTTTTTTCAATTGATAATCAATTCCCTTAATTATGTCTTGAACTTTGATACCAGCTTCAACCAACAATATCTCTTCGTTGCAGCAAAGGGCATAAGAGTTTCCTTTGCTGCTTGAACCCATTACTCTCAGTTCCATTAGAACTCATCGTCTTCGTTGTTCTCTTGAATAGGTGGGTCTGCCGGAGTAGGCTCTGGATTAGCTTTAGGTCTTCTAACAGGTCTCTTTGAAGCATCCGCCTGTTCTTTGTATGCGGCTTCCTTTGGATTATCCGCAGGAACTTCATCGTGCACTTCTTCAAAGGTAGCGTATTCTTCCACATTTATTGCTTTTTGAATATGCTCTTCGTGAGAAATACCTAATTCTTCCTCTTCACTTGATATGAATGTTGCCTGATTAATATCTGTATTAATTATTATCTTACAAGCTTTGCGTAGTAATGTTCTCTTTACGGCTTCTTCGGGGAATTTTTTCCCTAATAGACCACCATTACTACTTTGTGCCCAACTCTTTTGTATAGAAGCCATTGTCATTAATACCAAATCTTTTTTCCCATTTGGATAATATGACCAAGTATAAGCACCGATAATAGGCTTATCCAGATTCTCAAAACTTGTTTGATGCTTTGTTACCTTTGTCTCTCCGGTCTCCACATCGTTTTCAAACTCAAATACATCCCCTTCTCGAATAAGTTTAACTACCGGAACATAATCTGAAATTGCTCTTTTTGCTCTTGTAACGCTTCCAAAATATGACTCAATGCAAGTCAGTTTGTCTCCAAAAGGTATGAAGTACATTTGTCCCTTACTTGCATCCAGAGACTTAGTTAACATGGTAAAAAGTGCTCTTGCTATACTTCCGGGAGTGCATGATTTTAAAACAAGATTTCCCTTTGTATCCTTCATGTCTTGGAGCATCAACATAGATGCTCTAAGTGCATTAGTCGGAGAAAAATCCGGTGCGAACTTGAAACCTAATTGACTTAATGAATCAACCTTTTTTGTAACGCTGTTGACAATGTTTTCTGCCATTACAGCTAATTCTTTGTTTTCTTCCATTTTATTTTAAAATAAAGTTTTTATACCATCAGCAAATTTCCAAATGAAACCGCATGAACTATGAACATTTTTATATCCATGACACATATTAGAGATACCTTTCCTATCATATCCATTTCTTCCTGCTTCTGTAATAGAATCCCACTCTCTGATAAAATTACCATCTAAACTAAATTGATATATTGGTTTAGCATCTCTTCTATTTCCTCTTTGAGTATCAGATATTCTACTATTCCTACTCCCATAATTATTATTATAAACCGATGTGCATAATTCTAAATTACTTACGCAATTATTCGTTTTATTTTCATCTATATGGTTAATTTGCGGAAGATTATATAAATTAGGAATAAATGATTCTGCTACTAACCTATGAACAGCCACCATTGTTTTTTTACTTTCCTTGGAAAGATTTATTTTACAATATCCCTGAACTATAGATTGTTTACATATTCTCTCTTTAACTATATACGTAAATGATTTACCGTTGCGAGAATAGCAAGTATTACTTTCTCTCTCTAACGATTTCACTCTTCCCAAGTTGGATACTTGATATAGTCCTTCGTATCCGACTACATCTCTCCATTCTTCTCTGGGTAAATTTTCCAAAGATAAATTCCTAAAAGCATCCATACTTTATAACTTCTAAATTTATTCCTTGTTCTTTAAATAGGTTAATCACCTTTGTAGCTCAGAAAGGGAGTTCATCTATCTCTTCCGTTTTAGGCTTTTCCTTTTTCGGAGCTTTCATTTTAGGCTGAGTCGTATCAACTGTATCCTTTTTCCATTCGTTTAGTAAACCTAAACCTCTTGGAGATACACCTCTTGCCTTATCATCCTGAGTTGGTGCGGTTTTTACTTCATGGGATTTTCCCCATTTCATTTCATCGCACTTGGTGATTATCACAGAGAGATATTTCTTCCCGTTTTGGGGAGAAATATATATCATATCCTTAGGTACATCTGAGAGGCAAATACTACCTCTCAGATATATATCGGTTGCATCTTCAATTCGTTCAACCTTCATGTTCTAAGTTTTCTTCGGTAAATATGTCTATGATATTTGTCTCGGATACAGCAACAATCTGGTATTCTGCCATCGTACCTTTCATTCCTCCATCAAGTTTCTTAACTGCATCTCGTAGGTCGGCAGCTTGCACCAGAACTTTAGTTTGAGTAAACTTTTCCTTACCGGATTTTTCATCCAAGGTAATGAACTTTAGTTTGCATTCAAAGTATCTATCTGCTGCTGCTTCCTCGGAAAGAAACAATCCTGAATACTTGGATTCCTTAACTGCATTGACTTTGAAATCGCCTGTGATAAACGGCTGCATTTCTTGGATGATAGAATATTCGGCAGAACTACAGGTGAAGCTCTTTACGAGATAATGTTCAGTCACCATCTTGTTTAGACCTTTTTCGTCCATTTTCTCATATTTCAGAGCTACGTTAAAATAATAAATTCCTTCCATGTCTTTTATTTTTAATGGTTTACAAATATACAAAATTAATTCAAATTCATGTCTTTACTATCTCCAAAAATATTTTTAATGAAGAGTTCCCCCCATTTGTAAAGTTTTATAAAATTGTTTCATAGCAAATGAAACTTCTTCGTCTGGTGCTTTACTTAGGTAATAGTTAGATGCAGTTAAAGCTATAGCGGCATATACAGCACCACCCTCTTCTTTATCTTCCATTGCACCCATATACATATTCGGAAGTTTATCTTTTGGAAATCCAACAGCCGATGAATATGTTTTTTCATCATTGGGCGTCAAAATAAGATAATCTTCTTCCAGTTCAACTAAACAACTTATTAACTCTTTTGTTAATTCTTGGACTCTTTTGTAAGTCTCTTTTTTCTCTTTCTTAGTCATTGTCTAAAATATTTTCAATTGATTTTTTAATGTCTTTTTCTGTCTTTCTCCAATCTTTGTTTTCTCCCTGCACTTTCATATTTCCAAGAATAGAAAATGGCTCATCCATACCGGTATCTAATTTTATTTGTTCATATTTTAATTTATCACAATTAGGTCGGAGGTAATGAGACTGCCCGAAAGCATTTGCTCTTCTTTCCTTTGCAAATAGATACAGAAATACGCCTTTTTTCTTTTTGTAGATAGGAGCATATCTATAGGGAATAAATATTCCTTTTTCCATAGAATCTCCTATCTCCACTTCCGTTTCAATGGCGTTATTGAGAAGACTTAGATTAATTATAATTTTATAATCCATTGCTCTTTACGATTAAACTTTCGTCTTCTGATACAATCAGGCTAATCAGTTGATGTTTGGTTTGAATAGCGGCATGGACATCGTTAATCAAATTCACATCATCCACGAAGAGAGGAAGGCTAATCCCAAAGTATTCGGCAAACGCATTTGAAATATCTACTCCTAAAAGGATACGTTCTGCACCGTTGCTCGTTGCGGAGTTTGCTCCATCCAATGCCGTAATGACACAATTCGGTATCCACTTCCCGGATTTGTCCTGTGACATCATGGTAATATGGCAACGTTTGAAATATCGGTTTACCCGGTCAGATACAATCTTTGCTCTTTCTTCTTCGTACTCCTTTATTTCATAATCCAATTGTTCCTGTTCTGCCAGTTTTTCGGCTGCGGCTCTTTGGTCTTTCTTCAAATTTTCAATCTTCTGTTCCTGCTTTTTGCGTTCGTCCACCAATCCGAGTATTTTACTTTCTTCCTCGATATGCTTCATAAATGTCTCTTTCATAGAAATCATTTCCGCATTGTCTTGTTCAGGAATAACGGTCAAATTCTCTTCCATATTGTGAATCTCTTCCATTAAGGAAGCATATTCTTCGGTATCTTCAAATCGTTTCCAGTTCTCTTCTGCTTTCCGAAGTTCTTCTACCGCTTCAATCACACTATGCAATCCTTGTGGTTCAGGCAGTGAACTGATTTCTTCTTTTAATTCTTGGATGGATTTCAAGAAAGAATCTTTTCGTGAATTGTTAGCTTTACCCTGAGCGATAATGGTTTCAAGCCTATTTTTCTTGTTTTCTTCAAAAGAAGCCCGAAGTTCTCCCAATTTACTTTCTGGATAAGACTGACCGCAAACCGGACAAGTGTCTTCTCCAAATAGTTTTTCCTTTTCCTCATTCTTTTCAGCAAGCAATGCTGTTCTTCTTTGCTCGCACTGCTTTACGTATTCTTCAAAAGTCTTTATCTGAGTTTCATACCTATTCCGGTCTCTCTCAATCTTGTCATTCTGAGCTTTTATTTCCTCATTCTTGGCAGAGATGTTATCCAAATTCTTTCTGGCAATCTCTATCGGGGCTTTCTGCTCTTCTTCAAAGGCTTTTTTCCGGTTAATCAATTCATTTTTCTTCGTGCTTATTTCCAGCATTTCTTTGTTCCTCTTATCAATAAAAGGCTTGACAGATTCTGCTGTACCATTCATCATGTCTTCGATTTCCTTAATTTGAATCTTGTCATTCTCAATGTTCTTTTTAGCTTCCTCTACCTTGGAAATATCCGGCAGGTTCTCTTCCAGAGTTTGAATAGTCAATGGGAAAGACTTCAATTGAGCTTTAATAGGGTCACATATCGTAGCAATTTGAGACTTTATCTCTTCCATTGTATATTTGTCCAGCTTCTCAAATAAAGTGTCATATTTGCCTTTATAGTCTTCTTTCTTGATTTCACCAGACATCAGACTCAGATAAGTTCTCTGGTCTTTCCATTCCATACCTAAGAAGTAAGTAGTATCCAGCATGATTCGAAGTACATTTTGCTCGGCAAACAACTCATTGATACGTGTACGGTATTCAGTGGCAGACATCTCAATTCCATCCATCAAGAATTTATAGTCGTCTGTCCCTTTTCGTTCGTATTCTTTGTTTCCACGTTTACGGACAAATCCCATTTTTGCGGTACGCTTGAATGAATATTCGTTACCGTTGATTAGGAATACACCTTCTACACTTGCTTCCGGATTGTTTTCTGCGGTGTACTCCATATTGTTATCAAACAAGTTGAAGTTCATCCGGTTATTGCTGTCATATCCGGTAAGAAGCCACAGGAACGCATCTTTCAAAGAGCTTTTCCCTGTTTTGTTCTTTCCGTACACATCCGTTCTTCCTTCAAAATCAACCTTTCGGCTTTGTCCTCTCCAATTAGAGAGCGTCAATCTTTTTAATTCAATTAATTTCATTTTATTCCTCCCATTCAATTTCTATTGTAGATATATAAACTTTTTGAGCAATTATATATTGCTGTTATCTCCTTATTTTTTTCAGCTTCGTCTCTAGTTGAGAATATACCTTCTGTCCATTTTTTGCCATTTTCATGCTCCCAAATATTGATATACCCTTTCTTCTTAACAACATCCATGTATAAGTCATAACCAGATGTCCCTTTTGTATAATATCTACCATCTAAAGTGTATTTTACCGGATTTTCTACACCGTTGTTTGATATTAAGGCAATGATAGGTAAATTACCTTTAGCATCCGTACATATTATTCGTGCCGGATGATTTCCTCCGGTTATTACTGGTGCTCCCTTTAAGGCAGCTTCTAAATCAAACTTCTTCATATCCTTCTTTTTTAATTTCTACTATTATATTAAACAATGCGTCTAATAAGTTTTTTGATTCATGTTCATATCCATGTCCTATAAACAATTTACAACGCTCACTTTTATAATATACCCGATAACAATTTACCTCTTTCTCAATGGTACATAAGAATTCTGCACCATAATGTTTCAATCTTGCAGGTAATAAGTCTAATAGGTTATCAACATCAAATGCCCTAACATATCCGCCACAAGTATATCTACCATATTCCAATTCATCTCCGATACTATAAGTATAAGCCGGAGCAACTACTTCTTTAAACTCATCCGTTCCGCAAAGATAAAAATTATAGATGCACCATAATGCGCTACGGTCGTCAATTCCTAATTCTTTCAGAGTTAGCATTTGCTCCTTGCTTAATACCATTTTCTTTGTTTCCATATGCCTTCCTCCTATATTAAAGTTAGTGCTTTCTCAATTGCGGCTTCCAGAGCGTCCTCATAAGTATCGAATTTATTCTCTGCTTGGATTGTATTATTATATAGCCATTTTTCAGCAACAGTTATATCATAATCCCAATATTCAACAGTAGCTTTAGATTCTCCGGTACAATTCAAATCTATCCATCTAAAATCACATACACAACCTACAAGAATGACGATGTTATGGACTTCCCGAAGCCAGCGTTGAACCGAAGCCTGAGTCGGGGCTGATGTGTAAAACTCAACTCCATTATTATAATCACAAGGGCTTAATTCACAATGAGGTAGTTCAGCAGTAGTATGCCAATATGCTCTGCATCTTTCGTGAAATCCTTTTTCTTTCAAAAGTTTGGCGGTTTTTAGAGATACGATTTCTTCTTCCATATATATTAGTATTAGTGTGTTAATAAATAAAGCCGTATCTGAAAGATTTATCAGTACGGCTTTATTGCTACCGCATGGCAGACATTGGTTTTATCCAATGGTGGCTGTTGCCAATAAGCGGTTTTATACTAAAAAGTTTAATATGCAATCGTTCATCTTCCACAGCCACGTTTCAGATACGATGCAAATATCCATATTCTTTTTAACCTGTGCAAGAGAAAAGAGGTATTTAACATTCCAATTCTTTCTCTAACAGATTACAGGCTTCAATCATATCATCCCATATTTTATCAATCTGCGCTAAATACATGACGGCATAGAATACAGAATCCTCTATTGATTTTTGTCTAGGTACAAAGCCCGGTCTTTTAAACATATCCTTAGTTGCTACCACATAGTTAAAGATATCTTCCGACTTAATTTTAAGCTCGTTTAATTCATCCAGAAGATTTTCAATAGTATTCAAGATGTTACTTTCTCCGATAGAACATTGATTCTTCTAAATGTTGTTTCTCTCTTGTCCGTACTTCTTTGAATCATGTTAACGGTTTCATCTACCAACATCTTCAATTTCTCGTTGCTTGTTTTCTCATGGGTTTGCGAGAAGATTGGCAAGCATACGATACACATGATAATACAAAGAATAGTTCTACTTGTTTTCATTAATTGCCTCTTTCTTATTAGCTTCGTTTACCATTCTGTCCCTATTCAATTCCATTTGATAGTCTTCTTCCAGTATTTGAAAGAATAGAAAAATCCTTTTCTTTTGTTCTTCGGTATCTTTAACCGCCCTCTTTAAGCGTCTAAATGCTTGCATAGCAATCCGCCATTGTTTATTAGCATACGCAGTTTTCGCCATTTCTCTTGCTTCCTGTGCAGCCTGTAAACAAGAATATAGGCTTACTTCATTGCTTACATACTTACTTTTATCAAAATCAACAATAGTTGTAAAGTTAAGTGTTTTAATAATCGACTTTTTATGCGCCAGTTGGAAGTCTTCAACTCCACAAACCTGCGCTGATTTTATTCTGAAATCGTCATTGATAGTATATATCAAATCTCCGACTTTTACTTCTCCAAATGTTTTCATTCTCTTATATATTTTAAAAACTTATTAATCTTTGAATCTTTCCTCACAGTTGGAAGAGAAGAAAGATATTTAATAAACCATTTACGCCCTTTGTACTGAAATGAAGAATATCTCATAGCCCGGAAATAATCATATCCGCACTCTTCAAATATATCATCAGGAATGCCATCACGTGTTAAACGGTCTATAATATCATCAACTAAAGGATGTTCGTCGTACTCACCCCAATAATCCCAAGTAGAATAATATATTTCTGGTAAAAAACATTCCCATTTCCTTTTACTGTATTTGCTGCGAAACTTTTTTCCATATCTTTTATATTCAGCCCAATATAGATTTTCTATCGGTATTGATAAAAGACCTTTTCTATAAAGAAGCAAGACTATACGTTTCTCTTGCTTCTTCCACGCCCTAACTACTTTGAAGTTTTTAGACATCTTATTCTTGTTTTGGTAACAACAACTTTGCAACGTCCTCTTTCAGTAATCCGGTTTCGCTCATTTTGGCTACCAGTTGAGAAGCAAACAGTAAATCATAGCGTTCTTTCATTTCCTTACCAAAATCCTTTGCCAATGATTTGATAACCTGTTCTGGATTGTTATAGCCTGTATCTCCTGTAAACTTCTCTTTAATCCAATCTTTGATAAGAATTTCCTCATTATTATAGGAACTTTTGCGTATTTTCCCTTCTGAGATAAAATCTTTTATCTCTTTTTGAATATACTCATGCATGCATTGTTCCAATTGTTGTTGTACCTGAGAACTTATTTCAGTCTCTATTTTTTCTCGTATGTCTCTTTTAATCTGCATTAAAACATCATGGACAATATAACTCTTCAATTGTTCGTCCAGTGTTCCAGCATCTGTATCCATCCAAAACTCTTCAATTTCTACTGTAAATTTCATATTTTTTTTTGTTTTATATGTTACTTAATTCTTTGAATACTTTTATGCAATGTTCAGCATTTAGACTGATTTCTTTAAATCCTGCTTCTGCGCAGTAGTCTTCCACAAAATGCCGAAATGCTTCTATACACGCTTGCTTTTGTATTCTTGCTCCGGCTTTTATAGCAGCTTTTACTATGTCCGGTTCGATAGCCGGACATAGCTTTGCACAATCATTTGCAAATTGTTCTAATTCTTTTCCCATTTTACTAAAATATTAGAATATATGTAGTAATCAACATTGCTACAACACTACAAACGAAAAGAATCATTAATAGTGTTTGAATACTTCTGTTTTCCATTTACATAAATGTTAGTTTACCTTCTTTTGTTTGTCCCAAGTTAGATACTTCCGGCTCTTCCCAGTTACATAGTAATTCCATGCTTTGATGAGAAGTTGTTGCTTCATCTCGGAAGTCATAACAGAAGAGGATAAACGGTCTCTGATTATTTTCTCCCGATAAGTGATAATCGTTTCGTTACCTATATTTTCTCCCAAAAACAAAGATTCAAAAAATCTCTGAACCCTCTTCTTTGTATATCCTTTACATTTTATCAAGAATACACCAATGGCAGCGGCTTCAATAACACGCATAATTTTGAACTTGTTATGTAATGACCTCATAAAAGAATAAAATTCTTGATACAATCCCGGTGAAGTATAGTATTCTCCCAAGATTTCAGTTTTTGAATATTTCTTTGGTAAACTACGCCCTTTGTCTTTGTTTTGAGAAATAATCGTAGCGTTTTGTTTCAATGCCAACACTTTCGTAGCAATACAAGAAACATACGAATAGTTATTTATACCTTTAATAGCAAAGATATCTGAACCTTGTCTTAACCTTCCGCTATCATACGTGACAAATGCGCTTTCATCACATCCACGAATAACCATCGTTTGAATATCTCTCCCACTTTTTACAATGGCGGACAATCTGTGCTGACCATTCAACAATGCGCCATTCTTGGCGAAACAAATAGCCTCTCCATTTAGTTTCCAGTTCCCTGCCCGCATTTCCTGTGCATAGAAGTTTACCGTTTTATCATTCAACGGTCTGTTCATTCTGTTGGATTTCAAATACTCTCTTGCCATGTCAGGCGTAATTGTTTCAACTCTTGCTTGTAAATTTGCTTCCATATTCATTATTTTTAAGATAAATAATACATTCTACTGTTTCCGCTTCCCAATTTCTTAGCTTTGATGGTAGTTAAAAAAGGAAAGCTATTTTTTGGTATTTTACTCAGCGTCTCTTTGATAAGCCGTGAGTTGGTAAAGAACTTACAGTCTTCACCTTGGAATTTTATTTTAAGTACACATCTGTCTTTTCCTTGTGAGGTAGTAACTCCACTTTCGTAGTCATATACTTCAATCTCACAATTAAGCACATCCGTTATAGATATTTGTTTCACGTCGAAGATGTTTCCCATATCGACTTGAATACCAAGTTCTGAAAACTTCATCATTTGTTATGACCTTTTTTAATAAGTTAATTGAATTACAAAACTTTGCCCATCCTAACCATGTGGCAATCTTTTGTGTATATTCTACATTTGTAATAGGTTTATTTCTTTTCTTTAGCTTCGCAATCGTTCGACAGAAGTTTCTTTTTATTCTTTTCCGTATTCGTATGTGCGTATGATAGAATACATATCCCACGAAATCTATTCCTCTTTTATCCACCGGAAAGACTTGATAGTTGCTTTTAATAGTCATTTTCAATTTACTGGATAAATAGTCGTTCATCTCTTGAAATAGTTTCCAGAGATATTCTTTAGAGGAATGCAGGATTACAATATCATCCGCATACCGATAGTAGTATTTGACTCTCATAATTTCCTTCATCCAATGGTCGAAGTAAGTCAAATAAAGATTTGCAAAGAATTGAGATAGATAATTTCCAATTGGCACTCCCGGTGCTGAATCTATGATTTCATCCAGCAAAGCAAGCGTTTCATGGTCTTTTATCTTCTTTCGGATAATTTGTTTCAGTATATCGTGATTGATAGATGGGTAGAACTTCTTCAAATCCATCTTCAAACAATATCGTGTATCTGAAACATTTCTCAATCCTCGTTTCAAATGTTTTAAGCATCCATGAATACCTTTTCCTCTTATAGCCGAATAAGAATGAGAAAATAAATTGTTTTCCCCATATCGGTTCTAATATATTCATAATGGCATGGTGGATAATTCGGTCTCTAAAAGGTAGTTTGAATACCTCTCTTTCTTTGGGGTCTCTCACCATGAACATTTGATATTCCGCTGTCCGGTACGTATGTTCTTTCAATTCGTTCTGTAGCTTTAGGAGATTTCCCTCTAAATCCTTTTCAAACAGGATAACTTCATGTTTACTTTTTCTTCCGGCACTCGCTTTATAAAAAGCTGTGCGCAAATTCTCAATATCATAGATACGAGCATATAAATTCCCAAATCTTTTCAAAGTCTTGTTTTTCGTATAAGAGCGTTCGGATAAATCCTACTAACACCGTTTGAAAATTTATTTTCCACCAAGAGGTGAGGTCTCCGTCCTTTATAGTTTTAACAAGTTGAGACCCGCAACCTGCATTCGCATTCGTATAGTCGTTATTCGTATCATTGAAAGCGAAGCCAGACGGGGAAAGGACGGACGACCTTTATCTCATTTTATCCTAATTGAATAGCTTTCCAGATATCCACGAACTGTTCGCCCGCATATCTCGCTAATTCGCTCGTTCGGAAACGAAGACGAGACCCGCAACCCGCACTCGCAAGCGTACAGCCGTTAGCCGTATCATAGAAAGCGAAGCCAGACGGGAACATATTAAAGTAAGGATAGTACTTTGGTTCGTCTGAGTTGTCCCAATCGGGTTCCCAACCTTCGTTCAATACCATTGTAATAATAGACATCTTCCACATGTTTTCATAAAACGAACGGTCATAAAAAGGAAATACATTGAAATTCGGTCTTTGTGGTCTTCCAGCAAATTCATACGCATCTTCAAATGTCTTCACTTGGTCAGTGATTTTCATATTAAATACTTCTTTTCCGTACAAGTTCTCCAATGCTTTCTTTGTTTCTGCATTTCCTTCTTTCCACGCTTTGATAGCGTTTTCTTTTTCTACTTTTAATTCCATAATGTTTACTTTTTAAAAATTAATTATTGTATCTCTCCTTATGATGAGAGAATCTTGATATACATCTTGATAAGTTACAGTTATTCTCCCTCGTAGATAATCTTTAACTACACCCTTTCGAAATTCTTCATTAAAAGAGTATATTACAAAAGATACTCCTGCGGCTACGAATATTATTCCAAACAATCCTCGTTTATCTCCTTTACAGGAACAAAAAACATTTAACGTACCTGCAATCATCGCTATAATACCCAATATAAGCATAGATATAAATATAAACATACTATTTGCTCTCCTTTCCTTCTTTATAGCCAGCCATAAACGCATCTCTCATCTTTCTTGCTGTAAACTGTTCCCAGTCTTCATTTGATGATTTATCATTGAAATTTTGGTCTAACACATATTTATCTGCCAAGAGTTTTGTAACATCTACTTTTTCTAAAGTCATATTCAAAAAAGAAGCCATTGATTGATAGCCACAAAAAACTTCTTTATCAGATGAGCCTCGGTAGCAAATACATGTTCTACAGGAACGACTATCAACGATATATGGTATTCCCGTTATATTAACCATACCATAGGGACATGGTAATGATTTCCCTATCTTAAATCTTTCAATTTCCATACTATTATTGTTCGTTATTAAAGAATAGATATAAATCACATCCGGCATTATCCACAATGTAATAATCTGGATTTGTTAAAGATACCCATTTTGACACAGGCATTAACCGTTCATCTCCGAAGGATGGCTTTTCATACTTATCAGTAGGTACATAATGCGCATGAAAGCGGACATTACGGTCTTTATATGTTTCCATAATAGCTATGATGTCTTCATCTTCAAAATGTTCTAATACTCCATGCGTAACCACCACTGTAGGATATTCAAAGAACTTTGTTTGCCGAATATCTTCTTTGAGATAAGAGAAAGGGATAGACTTAATAAACCCTCTTCCATCTTATATGTATTTTCACAACATAAGGTGAGCATGTCTCTATCTATGTCGGTGCAAATTACTTTTGAGATATCAAAGTTATAAGATTCTTTGGTAATTCCCAAAGCCTTACATAAATCGTATATCTCCACATTTAAAGCACGACTAACCGTTCCTATTCCACAACCTTCTTCTTTGAAAACGATACCTTTTTCCGGCATTGATTTGATATTGATAATTATCTCGTCTAAAAACCGTTTGTATTTGATAATGAAACTTCTAAGATAGAACCGATTATCAACTCTTGCCTTATAATGGTCTTCCCATCTTTTCATTATTCCTCCTTTCTTTGCAGAACTTACAATTACCTTTGTGAGTAACACAGGTTACATAAAGTTCGCCATACGTCACAGATTGTACTAAAATGTATTCGCATGAGTCAATTACTAATACATCATATTCAATTTGTTCTTCTGAATCAGATGTTACATTTCCATGTTGGCAAGCTGATGCTATCGTCAATATTCCGGCAAGAATACAAAGTTTCAATGTTTTCATATTACTTCAACTTTTAGTTTGTTATCCAAATACTGAACGTATTTTTTCATCTCTCGTTCCGTGTCCCAGCAGAATTTACGTTCTTTACCACGAATCACAATAGTTAAATAATACCATCCGGTTACTACTGATTTACCGTCTACGCTATACTCTTGAATAGAATCCGCTTTCAACCGGATATTCTTTCCTTTACTTTTAATTACTATAAACATGTTCTTTTATTTTAAGTTATACATTAAATCGTTCGATACAAATTAACCTACTATTAAGCAGTATGTAGTAATCACTATCAATAAGAGCATTTAATTGGTTTAAATCTTTTCTATCGATAGTTGTTGTCTCTTTATTTATTTCCCCAACAATTTCACTGGGATATACCATTACTTTTGTAATCCAGTCTAAACGATTAAGATAATCAATTATTTCAATGTCTGATTTTAATTTTTCCATATTCTTGTTCTTTCCTTTATAGTATTAATCAATCACTTTCTTTAACTTGTTAAATGGTTTCTCTTTGTCAATTCTAACTCCATCTTTGAAATCTAATATTAAATGCCAAAGCTGGTCTTTGTAAATATCACCCGCTTTATAGTTAGTCTTATAAAACGGGTGGGCTTCTATTGGAGAAATCATTTTATTAAAGGTATTCATCGCATTTAGATATGTAGCTCCCCATTCTGAGAGTTCTACAGTAACGGTATCGTTCAAGTCTATTTCGTTCATATCCTACTATTTAGTTAATTGTTTAAAAGCGTTGCATATCAACCAAACAAACACTGCAATTCCCATCAATACACTACCCATAAAATCTAATATTTCCATGTTGTTCTCCTTTCTTTATTATTCGTTTATAGCTGGAATATTCATCCACAAATCGCTATCATCTACTAATATGTCTTCTTTAATAATTACTTTTCCGGGAAATGAATCAAGCATCCCCCACCAATAATGTTTCATAGAATAGTATATGTATCCGACAAAGAATATGCCGTTATGACATATAAGAACTGTTTCTCTTCCATTCGGTTTTCCCGTTGTTATTTTAGTCCAATTTGTTTTCATATTATTTGATATTTATATTGTATAAATCGTTTCTTTTAACTTGCAATTCCAAAGTCTTTGGATGAATCATCTTTGTATCTATAAATTCAATCACAAATAAATCATTATCTGTATTGTTGAACATGTCATGTATGACAGAATATTTTTTAAGTTGGTATCGTTCATTTGGGCAAACTTTTCTAAAGTAAATATTTACTTGTTTCCCTTCTGTATTATTATTGTTCATGGCATTATCTTTTTTAGTTTACGATACATAGCGGCTGCACGGACGGCATTATATTCCATCCCGGTAGCCGTTTTAAAATTATAGTCATTCAATTCAGACGCTATTTGCGCCCAAATTTGAGCGTTATTAGGTTCACCTTTACAACTTATCCATTTCTGTATAAACGTCCAAAATTGGGCGTTATGTACGTTGTTTCGGGCGTTTTCTTTTCGTTTCGTTGATGATGATTGTTGTATGGTGGAAATCGTATCTGTTCTGTTCGCTCCGGTGTTCTTTCCCCATAATTCTTTTGTTCCACCCGTTTGTTCTCCGCGTGCTTTCTTTGCAGCTAAAGCCGCTTTAGTCCTTATACTTGTTATCAACGCTTCTCGCTCAGACAAGGCAAAAAACAAGGTTAGCGTAAATTTGTCAGTTGATGGTAAGTCACAAAAGATAATTTTACCGTCTCCAAGTTCTTCATATATTTGTAGTGCTTCCAATGTATTACGGAAACGGTCTGTTTTTGCTATGATTAATTTTGCATCATGTTCTTTTGCAAACTGTATTGCCTTACTTAATTCTTTGCATTTTGACAGTTCCGTTCCTGTATATACTTCCACATAGTCAGCTAAAATTTTTCCTTTATCTTTTTCAACAAAGTAATCAATAATTTCCTTTTGAGCTTCCAAACCTAAACCGGAACGCCCTTGTTTTTGTGTAGAAACCCTTCGCCATGATACAAAATTGTTCATATCTTATTATATTATAGTTTATAAATACTTACATCTTTCTAACATGTATTTGTAGTCTCCCGGTGTCCCGCAAAACATGTATTTATCAG